>Ga0307992_1000494_pt1 | contig 25061 bp, 24 predicted proteins | sample EllFjometagen133_FD_203162 | JGI IMG/M metagenome (GOLD analysis project Ga0307992, IMG submission 203162) | Marine microbial communities from Ellis Fjord, Antarctic Ocean - #133 | ecosystem: Environmental > Aquatic > Marine > Unclassified | place: Southern Ocean | collected 2014-10-08
GGTTATGGCAGATCAGGATCGCTGCTGAACCAAGTTCGATCACTCTAGTGATAACTTCCCTGGGATACACCGCTGATGTTGTCAATGAACCTTCAAACAGCACTTCTGTCGATAAGACCTGATGCTGTCCGTTGAGGAAGCAGACAACGAAACGCTCTTTTTTGCTTGCGTCCGAGAAAAAAGTACGGAAATGGTTTGCGGCTACTTTTGCAGATCCTATTGATTCACCAGCTTTAATTGTGAATCGTTTAACATATTCTGTCAGTATCTCAGCATCACTGACCGTTGATACAATAGCAGCAGCTTCCACTGACTTGGTGTGGGGACTCATAATTTTCTCCTTTTGCTTTATGAAGTTTGGGATTTCACAGAGGGGTTCCTCCATACTACATATCGGGAAAAATGAGGAATATTTTCTACTGGCAAATCTTCGACACAATGGGTCTAAAATCTAAAAGATAGATGCGATTAACTTCGTTGATGTTTACTGGAGCTGCTTAGAACAGCTGAAGTTGTCTATTCAACCTTCGATAAGATTTTCAATGAGATCAAAAACAACCGTAAGCTTTTTGACCGGCGGTCAAATAGTTGACGGTTGTTGTAGAATTGTTTCAACTGCAAATCTGTGTTGTGGATTACTGATCATGTACTCTTTTTAGAACAGCTTTTAGCATCCTAAATATTGATGGTCCGTAAAAAATATGGAATATCCTAGATAGGGATTGAGTTTATACCGCTATATAAGTCCCTAGATGAAAGGTGTTATTGAACTTTCGTGGATCCTCTAATGCCAAAGCTGGTCGCAATGGGCCTGGTTCGAGCTATTTTGTTTGATCATGAATAGGAGGTATATATGGAGTTACGAATCCTTTTTGATAAATTTATCCATCACTCTAAACCCATCATTCAGCTCCAAGATAAACTTCTACGCCCAATAGAGGAGCTTACCTACATGTTCTCACGATATCCTTCCCCCCCTCATGATCCAATGATAAGCGGGAAGATGTTCTTTACCCAATTATTGGCTATCTGTCTAGCTAACTCCTCACCCTCACCTTGGTTTAATATGTGCAACATTGTTTCGTTTTCTTTCTTAACTCGAATAACTAGATATCTCTCTCCAGTTGAGTCAGCCCCATTAATTGGGTCCTCCTTGCGATGGAATGAACAAATTAAAATTATAGGAACATGACTTCCATTGGCATCCTCTTTTAAATCAAAGAGAATCTCTTTGCCTCTACCGGTTCCATTGATGAAAAGAGATTTGTACTTCTGGAAAATGGAATCCCATATCTGAGCACTGTCCCCGAAGCTCTCCATCTGATCTAGGTTTCCAGTTGCTTCAACCTTCTGTTTATTAGTAGTCTTCATTTTCTTCCTTTCCTACTCATTCTACGAGTTATCATTTGACTAGTTTTGTGTAAATTTCATGCAACAATTCTGATACCTGAAGCGGTTCCTGCTTAAGCTCAAGACCGATTTTGATGACATCCATCATTTGCTTTTTGCGATCTTTGATGGTGGTGTCGCTTACTCCTGCGGATAGCATCATGGAAGCCCAATCATCAATAGTAAAGGGATTGTCACCCGTCAGCCGCTTATAAGTGAAGAATAGCTCCATAGCTATTCTCGGGTACTTTTCTTTTATGCGGCGAAGCAAGTCTTCTTCAATATCAATAGGAACAACTTGATTCGCTATTTTGGCCACTCTAAAGAAGTTCTTCTTTAGCTCATTCTCGTAAACGTCTGTCACATGAGAGAACGAATTATTCTGCATCAACGCTCCTACTGTTTCAAACCCAAACCTGCGCTTAATGACCGAGCCCACAGTATATCGAAGCTCAAATCTCCCCACGATGGGTGAGGTGACACCAATCGTTGCTGGATTAATATGGTGCTTCTTAATAAACTCATTCAGTTTATTGTAACAACAGTACTGAACAGACCCATTACCGATCCGAAAATACCCATCATCGATGGTAACTCGCGCCTGCGACATATACTTTGGTCTCATTAGCTTCAGAGCAGGCTGATAATAATTGAAATCGTAGTCGAGTTCGATATTTTTAAAAATGTCGATTCGGGCAAGCCGACAGTCATCAATGTTTGCTGTTATCCCAACTTTTATCAAACCTCTCCTTACTATATCTAGACTTTTTGTCAGCTCTGGAAATGTCACTGGAAAAAAATTATGATCATTAATCAGTATTCCCGGATTCATTGAGATACGCAATAGCGGAGGGTTTCGGTGCTTCCCTGGAACAATTGAAATATGCAAACCCCTTTCATTGTATTTTGCTTCTTTTCCACGAATACTTCTCAGCGCATTACTCCACAGGAACCCAGCACCACGTTCTTGTCCTGTCCTTAGATCAATGGTACCCTTTTCGACTGCTAGCATTGGCAGCTTGCCAACAGAAAAGATCGGTGTGAAGAAATTTAATTTATCAATCATACGCGAACCCTCTCACAGCCAAACCAACACAGCAGAGCCTGCCCTACCCGCCCAAATATTACATTGTTATTATTAGAACTTTCATTGAAAGAGCCAATCAGCACTCCAGGTTTGACAGCAATACTTATTCTGTATTCACTTTTGAATGCCCGATATCTATAGATGGCTTTAAACCCACATCTCTTAAGGTTAATCGAGGCCAATTCCTCCCCTGTGGAAAAATCTAATCGTGATGGTATAGTTTTGAGTTCTGCATACCTCTCAACAAAACAATTGTGGTGAATAGGGGCAATTTTATCTTTCATATGCGTTAAAGCTCCTTCTAAATTGGATAAATAAAGATTGGCTTATCTGGACAGATGTCATATTGCATGACTGAGGGAATTCTAGAATTTTTAAAAATGTGATTGTTTGATTGAATCGGTCACATTGTATGGGAAAAATCATGAACCTTTGTGGAAGATGAAAAATATTAAAACTTCTAACCCTCACTCGTGATGTGATTGACTCTTTTGATTCTGATTGCAATATTTGACCTGTTCTCATGGCTCAAATGTATACCGTAATCCAACTATCAAAATGTGAGGCAATCATTCCATCATTTCACATCACAGGTACCTCTCAATTATTGGACAAAATATATTTTGGCTCTAATATTGAAAGATAACGAGGCGACTTGTAAGTAACTATTAGGTCTACGATGTGTTAGCACTAACCAATTAGGAAGCAACTATGCCAAAAAAGGGGAAACTCAAATCAAAGATCTCAAAGTATCTAAACGAGGACCTTACTCCTGTTTACAAATTCGAGTTTGGGGAGATCGAGCTATCCACACTTGTTCAATTCAAAGATGAAAGCGAAGAGTTATCATTCTATGAGGCTCTTGATCTCTGTGTGGAGCAAAAAGACAGTACTGATGGTGTTGATGAACTATTTAACCCTGAGGGCAGAACCCTTGAGGGTGGTGAAAAAATAACAAAGCAGTTTAATATTGTCCATACAGGATTAAAAAAAGAAACATTGAACGATTTTCCTGATGTTTATACAGAGGAGGATTTTATTGAATATTCAGTAGATAAGTCATTGCGACCTGGTGAGCCTAAAACGGTTGAAATGGAAGTAACCTTGTCAGCGATCGCATCGCATTTGTTTAAACTGAATAAACATTTAGTTAATAAAAAGCTAAATGGAAAAATGTTTTTTTTGTTCACCGCCATATGTCGGGTATGTTTAAGATATGAATCCCTTCAAATTTCGATGGATTCTCGGAGAAAAATTATTGCCCATAAGGTTAGGACCATTAATGATCTTTTTGGGCACGGACTGGTCACTGGAAAGTCCTGGTCGTCTGCTCCATTTTGGAACGCTGTTAGATCGGAATTAATGATTGAGTACGATGGAACTTCTGAAACAACCACATTGTCACCATTCACTGAAATTTTCGTTCACCTGAACAACATTATCAAAATTGAAGATCTTTGCCGGGAATCCTTGTTTAATTCTATTCTTCATATTTTAGATACTTTTAAGATCTTTACGAGGTCTTCCACATACAAGGCGCCTCCGGGTAGAGCAGATAGGAGACGACAGATTACAGATAAATTCAGAAATCTTCCTGATCATATTCCAGGTCCTGGAGTTGAAGTCTACACAAATCATCAAAAATTATAAGATTTTTTCATGTGAACAAATCACCCCATTACCTCACTGATGGACAACATTAGAAACGCCGAGTGGGAAAAAGTCTTGTCGTTGATCAGATATCATTGATTTTCAGGCGGAGCATTGTATCGTTGGTTAATTCACTTGTCTAACCAGGACTGTTCGTGAAATTCCAAATACTGTCGTTTTAATATTGTTAATCAGTATATGATGATAGTCTTTCTTGCTGGCGCTTAGTTAGGCCACTGGATCGATCGAACAGAATCATGGCATCAAGATCCTTTCTGTTGATCAATATGGTGGATTTCGATTTAGCATCATCAAGTCGATAGGATCTCAGCTTCCCCTCATCGATGAGTTCACGCAATTTGGTTACTCCAGTTCTAGCATATTCTGCTGCTTCCTTGAGGGTATGCCAGGTTGCAAGTTTTTCTGACCTACTTCGCCTTGTCCTCACATGCCGAAGAAATCGCTCAAATATCCTTTCATTGGATTTCCTGGTCTGCTTCCAGAACCAGTTATAAAACAAATCAATTTTTCTTGAATACAACTCAATTACAGATTCAGGAGCTGTATCAATACTTGTTTCATATTGATCAAGCAGATAGTTGGCGATTCGTGTATTGATGTGTCGGATACAATTTTCCCGACTATTGTCGGTACAAATTCTAATCGTTTTCCTGTCCCTTAGAAGGGGACGTTGGATTTCTTCTACGACTCCATCTTCAATTTTCATCTGGACTGGATCATATTCAGGTGTTTCACCTTCATACCAGAACATGACACCTTGATCCTTGATTAAGTAGGCGTGTGTTACTGGCGCCAACTCTTTCACTTTGAATTCATATTTTGACATCTGATCCTCAATTACTATTGCTCAATTTAGCCCCTCAATACCCCGAGAAGCGCGCCAAAGTATAATGATGATGGTTTATTGCCTACCAGATTAGAAGAATTGTGAATCACTCCCCCAACATTCCCAATTTCCGTTTAGAAACGTTCCCCGCCTGTACCCCATTATCTGCACATTATTCGGTGATATCTGAGGATTATTGCGGGGAACGCTCATTTTTGCTAGTCTTCTAGAAAAACATAACCCCCTATGTATCAGGGGGTTAGAGTGTACGCCCGGCAGGAGTCGAACCTGCGACCTTCGGTACCGGAAACCGACGCTCTATCCAGCTGAGCTACGGGCGCTTGTGTGTATCCATGACCTTTGTCACCGATAATTAATTCTTCATTTCAATGGACATTTCGATACTTCGACTACGCTCAGTACAGGCGTACTCAATGTCCGGCAAATACAGCGGGCTATTCTATCAGGCAACCCAATATCTGTAAAAACTACTTGAGGCTGTTCTCAGCCGATTTAACCGTATTAGAGAGCAACATGGCGATAGTCATGGGACCCACACCTCCAGGAACTGGTGTAATTGCAGAACATTTCTCTGAAACAGCTCCAAAATCAACATCGCCAACCAGACGATACCCTTTTTCAGTACTCAAGTCATCTACTCGATTGATTCCAACATCAATCACCACCGCACCTTCTTTTACCATATCTGCAGTAATAAATTCAGGAACACCGGCAGCAACAATCAGGATGTCAGCCTGACGTGTGTGTACACCCATATCAGGTGTCCTGGTATGGACGAGGGTTACAGTAGCATTACCCAAATCTTTCTTCTGGATCATCAGATTGGCCATGGGCTTACCCACAATATTTGAACGACCCACCACAACCACATGCTTGCCAGAAGTCTCAATCTTATAATACTTCATAATCTCAAGAATACCCGCTGGCGTACAGGATACGAATCCATCCAGATCCAATACCAACTTGCCCACACTCACTGGGTGAAAACCATCAACATCCTTATCAGGATCAATCATTTCTATGATAAGCTGCGAATCTATATGTTTGGGTAGTGGCAACTGAACGAGAATTCCATGCACGTTGTCATCAGCATTCAGATCTTGCACAACTTTCAAGAGCTCATTTTGAGAAGTGCTGGTATCCAGTCTGAGCACCTGAGAATTAAATCCCAATTTGGCACTCTGGCGCTCTTTGGATCTCACATATATCTGTGAGGCTGGATCTTCACCTACCAATACGGCAGCAAGACCTGGGGTGATCCCCTTTTCCTTCAATTTTTCAATCCGACCCTTTAGATCAGATTTCACGGCAAGAGAAACTTCCTTACCACTCAAAATGAGAGGACTATTTGGCAAGAGCGGTACTCCTTGATTCTCTTATGACTACGACTTTAATCTGACCAGGGTAAGTCATTTCGGCTTCAATACGTCCAGCAATTTCCATGCTCAGGGTTTGGGCTTTGCTATCATCAATCTTATCACTTTCAACCATAACCCTCACTTCACGACCTGCCTGGATAGCATATGATTTGGAGACACCGTCAAATCCTGTGGCAATACCTTCAAGATTCCTCAGGCGTTTGATATAACTTTCCAGAGTATCACCGCGCGCTCCACGTCGAGAGCCACTAATAGCATCGGCTGCCTGCACCAATGCTGAGATGGGTCCCGTCATAGGCACTTCTTCGTGGTGAGATTCAATCGCATTAATAACTGCTTCAGATTCACCAAACTTGCGGGCATATTCACCACCGATTAAGGCATGTGTACCGTCCGTATTCCTATCGATGGCTTTACCCAGATCATGAAGAAATCCAGCGCGTCTGGCCAGGACACCATCCATGCCTAACTCCGAAGCCATCAGACCAGTTAACCAACCAACCTCTATACTATGCTTCAGAATATTCTGTCCATAGCTAGTACGATATTTGAGGCGGCCAACAAGCTTCATGATTTGAGCATGAAAAGCCGGCAAATGCAACTCAGCCAACGCTTCTTCTGCTGCAACCCGCATCTCCTCATCCACATCAGCCGTAGCCTTGGCAATCATTTCTTCAATACGCGCGGGATGAATCCGACCATCCTGAACCAGATTGGTCAAAGCCACACGGGCTATCTCCCGACGTACTGGATCAAAACCGGAAAGCACCACTGCCTCAGGTGTATCATCTACGATGAGCTCAACACCGGTGAGTTGTTCAAAGGTACGAATGTTTCTTCCCTCACGACCAATAACACGTCCCTTCATCTGGTCAGATGGCAATTCCACAACCGAAACTGTAGATTCTGCTGTATGATCAGCAGCTGATCTCTGGATGGCAGAGATGACTATTTTATTGGCTTCTTTGGTTGCAGTAGCTACAGCGTTTTCCCGGATTTGCTTAACGACATGGGCGGCTTCAGCATTGGCTACTTCTTTTAAATTTTCAATGAGTGTACTTTTGGCCTCTTCCTGAGTCATACGGGCGATACGCTCTAATTTTTCATTCTCCTGCTGCACAATATCTTTTAGGCTTAGTTTTTCAGCTTCTGCTTCATTGAGTGATTGGGAAACCTGAGCCTCAACTTTGCGAATCTCAACTTCCTTTCTATCCAGAGCTTCTGACTTGTTATCGAGTTTGATTTCTCGATTGGATATATTTTTTTGAGATTCTCGAACTTCCTGAAGTTTTAACTGTGCGTCTTCTTCAGCTTTTTTGATGATCTGCATGGATTCATCTCGAGCCTCTAACTCTTTTTCTTTCTTTATCGCAATTGCATCCTTCTCAGCGGTTGCAAGAATTTGGGAAGCTAGCATTCCAGCATTTTTCGCGTTCTGTTTCAAGGAATATGATACAAGCGGTATAGCAATACCAAATCCAAGGATGACAGCTATTAGGGGGAGGAATTGTTCAAATTCCATAGGTTTCACCTTTCATATTAGAATGAAGACCTTTGGAAATTTTTATGCCTGTAAACAGGAAATCGGTGCGGACACGCCGCTTTACGGAATTCTAAACCTAAGTGCTAAGTGTTTCGTCAATGAGTTCGGTGAGCGCCTGTACGCGCTCCTCGAATCGATTAGCTAACTTCTCATTCTCTTGTCGGGCTGAAAATAACTCATCAGTAATGTTCATTCCAGCCAGGATAGCTATCTTCCCCTCAGCCGAAGCAGTATTGGGACCATCGTCAACTTCTCTCATTTTCATATCGACGTAATTTGCGACACCACTGATATAGCTGGAATCTGCCTTACCCTTAATCGTGTAAGATTTTCCATATATCGTAACTTGAACCGTATTGTTATCAGTCGTATTCATTGCGTCGTTCACTTATTCATTCACCAGGTAGAATTCGCGTCATAAAAGTTCCAGCTCCACATCGATCATTTCAATCATACTATTTAACTTACTACGGACGGCATCTTTATTTCCAAATGTACCATCTGCAGATCGTTCTATGATCTGATTGCGAAGTGATAGGTTTTCTTTTTTTAGTAAACTCACATGAGCAACCAGTAATCTTACCTTGTCTTCAAACTTACTCAGGACATCATTGATCACTAGATTGCCTCTCTCAGTGTGGCGTTGTACGCGTCTTCCAAGCCTTTGAGAATCCTTCTGAAATCTTTGTCGATTTCTTTTTCAGTAAGGGTTCTCGTCTTATTCTGAAAAACCAGACGAAATGTAAGACTTTTTTTGCCACTTGCAATAGATTTTCCTTCATAGATATCGTATAAACGACTATATACTAAGGACTTACCAGCATTTTTCTTAATGGTCTCATTGATGAGCCCAAAGGATACATATGAATCAATTAAAATGGACAGATCGCGCTCCACCGTAGGATAAATGGAGACTGACTCATACTTGATATTTCGTTCCAGACCGAGCTTTTCTGAAATTTTAAGCTCTGCATAAACACCAGAGACACTCTTCAGACTCTGATTAATTGTTTTCAGGTTTCCAAGCACGCCAATATTTTCTTCGCCCAGATAAACAGCTAAACTTTCTGTGAAAAGGTCATGTTCAATAGATTCATAATGCAGCTCAAGGCCAAACAGATCACGAAAGGCAGAAGTGAGAATTCCCTTCATATGGAATATATCAGCTTCTTCTACATGCTGTGACCACTGCTGGTTTCTTAACTCCCCTGACATAAATATACCGAGATGGCTGGTTTCACGAGCACCTGTATCTGATTCCATATCAACTGTGCTCACTTGACCTAATTCAAATATTTTCAAGTCGGACTGTCGACGGTTAATATTGTAATCTGCGATCTTAGCAATCCCCATAAGAAGAGATGAACGCATTGAGGCCATATCTCTGGATAGTGGATTTGCCAGAAGCAGTGCTTCTTCATCACCAAGAACCGAGGGGTGTTCATCCACGGCAAGTAATCCATTGCCATAAATCTGATTGAAGCCGATGGCGGCAAGATGATCAATTATTTTCTCGCGCATCTGATCCGGTGTTCTTTTGTTAATCTTGTTGGCAATGCTGAAATGCTGAGGTACTGGAATATTATTATAACCGAAGATACGGCTAACTTCCTCCACCAGATCAATCTCACGAGTAATATCTGGGCGAAAAGTAGGTACCTTTACCTTGAAAAGTCCTTCGCTCTCACTATGATATAACTCCAGACCATTTAGAATCTTGGAAATAGTTGATGTCTCAATTTCTGTACCCAGAATGGCATTACAACGTGCTGTGCGAAGTGTGACCTCTAGCGGCTCGATCGTCTTGGGATAAGCATCAACTTGTCCCTGGGTAATCTCCCCTCCCGCCAGTTCAACGATAAGACTTGCCAATCTGTCTAGAGCGTATGGAATCCCATTGGGATCAGTACCGCGTTCAAATCGATGGCTGGCATCGGTAGCTAACTGTAACTTTTTGGCCCCACGACGTACAACCACGGCGTCAAAATAGGCACTCTCAAGCAGGAGGTCAGTGGTATCATCCTTAACTTCTGAATTCTCACCACCCATAATACCAGCCACAGCTACAGGTTTCTTACCATCGCATATCAACAGGACGGAATCATCCAGTTCACGCTCCTTGCCATCCAGAGTGGTTATTTTCTCTTTTTCAACGGCTTTCCGAACGATGATTTTACCGCCAGTTATATAGCGTAAATCAAATGTATGGAGAGGATGCCCAGTTTCCATCAACACATAGTTCGCGGCGTCTACAACATTATTTATGGAACGAATTCCAGCGGCCTGGAGACGTTGACGCATCCACGTGGGAGATTCTGCGATCTTCACACCTTTCACAATACGTGCTGCATAGCGCGGACAGGCCTGGGGATCATCAAGCTCAACTGAAACGATGCTCGAAGTTGGCGTAGAGGACTCTTTGACTTCAACAATAGGTTTGTGCATCTTTGTGCCAAGCAAAGCTGCTAAATCTCGGGCTACACCTATATGACCAAGGGCATCTGAGCGATCCGGAGTAAGGTCTAACTCTATACTCACATCATTCCCAGATAGATAGGATACCATGTCCATACCCAGTCTGGCATTTTCATCCAATACCATAATGCCAGAGTGATCCTGCGAAAGATCTAATTCACTCTCGGAACAGACCATTCCATTGGAAATCACACCTCTCAGCTTGGCTTTCTTGATCTTCATGCCGTCAGGAAAGGTCGTTCCAATCGTTGCCACAGGAACATTTTGTCCTGCATCGATGTTGGGAGCTCCACAAATAATCTGTTTTGTTTCACCGTCACCCAGATCAATCATACAGACACTGAGCCTATCAGCATCAGGATGCTTTTCTTTGGAAACCACATGACCCACAAGGATTGATTTAAAATATTCAGGCAAAGTTTCTATGATGACTGCTTCAAGACCTGCATTAGTGAGTTTTTCAGCTAAAACCTCAGGTTCAAGATCAATGTCGATATATTCTTTGAGCCAATTGTATGAAATATTCATTTTATGTTCCGATTATAGTTACGCAATCATCTGAAAAGCGTCATCTCGAGCGGAGTCGAGAGAGAAGTGCAACACCCTAATATTCATATCCCTCGTCCTTCGACTCCGCTCAGGATGACACGAGCTCGGGATGACGAATACGAAAGCAATATCAGATGTTTAGTCATACACTATTCTTTACTAAAATTGTTTTAGAAAGCGAACGTCATTCTCAAAGAGAAGTCTAATATCAGTAATGCCATATTTCATCATGGCAATGCGCTCGATTCCCATCCCAAAGGCATAACCTGTATATTCTTCAGAGTCAATATTGACTGCCTTGAACACATTAGGATCCACCATTCCACAACCACCGATTTCCAACCAACCCGTCTGCTTGCAGACACGACACCCTTTTCCTCCACAGAGAAAACAAGAGACATCCATCTCACTGCTGGGTTCGGTAAAAGGAAAAAAACTAGGTCGAAACCTGAGTTTGACATTTTCACCGAAATATTCGCGACAGAATAGTTCCAACGTCGCCTTGAGTTCACCCATAGTCACATGCTTATCAACGTAAAGACCTTCAACTTGATGAAAAAGACAATAATGTCCAGCATCAATGGCCTCATTCCGATATACACGTCCAGGCATGATTGAGCGTATGGGAGGTTTTTCCTCCAGCATGAGTCTTACTTGAACGGGTGATGTGTGAGTCCTCAAAACAGAATCATTTTTCAGGAAGAAGGTATCCTGCATATCACGTGCAGGATGTTCAGGGGGGAAATTTAAAGCATCAAAGTTCCGCCATTGAGTTTCAATCTCAGGACCCTCAGCGACAGCAAAGCCAAGACGATGGAAAATTTGCTTAAAATCTCGAAGGGTACTTTCGATGGGATGTATCGATCCACGCTCATAGACCACTCCAGGTAGGGTGACATCTACTGAACTGGTAGCCTTCACATCAGCACGGTGTTCATTAATGCGCGCTTCGATGTTATCATGGACATCCAATTTCAATTGGTTGATCAAACCACCAAATTCGCCTCGACGTTCAGACTCAACCTCTTTGATCTTCTTAAAGAGGTCATTAATGACACCTTTACGACCCAGAAATTCTTGTCTAATCTGCTCTAAATCAGAAAGCGCTGGACTTGATGCCAACGCTTGCTTGAATTCCGAGCGTAATTCGTCGACTTTTTTAAAAAGCGACATACGCGATCCTAACTGTGGTTTATTTAGCTTTTGCTACAATCGAGGTGAAACCAACTGGATCTGTTACAGCGATTTCAGCTAACATTTTGCGATTGAGGTCAATACTATTTCTTTTTAAACCATTCATCAATTTGGAATAACTCAGGCCGTTCAAACGAGCAGCAGCGTTAATTCTAGCTATCCACAAACGACGAAATTGACGTTTACGATCTTTACGATCCCTGTAGGCATAAACCCAGGCACGTTCAACAGTCTCACGGGCAGTTCTATACAGCCGTGAACGGGCACCATAGTAGCCTTTGGCAGCTTTTAAATATTTTTTATGCCGTTTTTTACGGGCGACGGCACTGTTTGCTTTTGGCATTGTAACTCCTAGTACTTAAGCGGATATCGCTTTTTTCACTTTTGCAGCATCCCCACCAGTCAAAAGACCGGATTTACGAAGTTTTCTTTTCTGCTTTTGTGATTTGTTGTTCTGCATGTGACTGGTGAAAGCCTTATTTCTCTTCACTTTACCTTTACCGGTTAGCTTGAAGCGCTTTTTGGCAGCACGATTTGATTTCATTTTGGGCATATCTATTTACCTCACTTTTTCAAGGTGACTACAGTAGTAAGGAATCTACCTTCCATAGTCGGGGAATATTCCATGTGTACATCTTCACCGAGATGACTCATGATTTTTGTCATGAGTAAAGGACCACGATCCAGGTAGGCCATCTCGCGACCTCTAAACATAATCGTTATTTTTACTCTATCTCCATCGTCCAGAAACTCACGCGCTTTGGAAACCTTCGTCTTGAGATCATGATCTTCAATGTTAGGTCTGAATCGCACTTCTTTGTTCTGAATAATCTTTTGTTTTTTCTTAGCCTCTTTGGCCTTTTTGGCCTTTTCATATTTGTACTTGCTGTAATCCATAAGCTTACAAACTGGAGGCTTGGCATTAGGGGCAACCTCAACCAGATCTAGTTCGGCATTTTCTGCTCTTACCAGGGCTTCTTGTACGGGGACTAATCCTGCTTGTTCACCGTTTTCATCCACAAGAAGAACCTCTGGAGTGTCAATTTCAGCATTGATTCGGAGTTCTTCCTCCTTAGCGTATACCTTATACTTTTTGATCTATTCTCTCCCTTATTTCACCTAAAATACGTTCGCTCACTTCTACAAGGTCTAGGCTGCCTAAATCTCCGACACCATGACGACGAACACTAATTTTATTCTCTTCAACCTCTCGGTCTCCAAGAATAAACATATATGGAACTTTTTCAAGCTCTGCTTGACGAATTTTCTGGCCAATTTTCTCATTCTTCCAATTGGCTTCAACACGTATGCCAGCATCCTTTAAGGATTTCACAACAGACTGAGCGTATTCTTCGTGTCGATCTGCAATGGGAATGACCTTAACCTGCACTGGAGCCAACCACACAGGCAATCTGGCAGCATAATTCTCGATAAGGATTCCCATAAATCTTTCAAGACTTCCAACAACAGCCCGATGGATCATGACCGGCTGATGGGAAGCACCATCTTCCCCTGTGTATTCCAGATCGAACCTTTCAGGCATGGAAAAGTCAAGCTGACAGGTACCGCATTGCCAGCTGCGTCCCAATGAATCCCTAATATGGAAATCGATCTTAGGACCGTAGAAAGCACCATCACCTGGATTAAGCTGATAATCTATTTCTTTATCTTCAAGTACTTTTTGTAGTATAGACTCACTTTTTGTCCAGGTTTCAGCAGAACCAATAGCCTTTTCCGGCTTGGTGGAGAGCTCAACATGAACATCTGTGAATCCGAAATCTTCGTAGACCTCAAAAATCTGATCAAGTACCCGACTAACCTCTCCATGAATCTGTTTTTCAGTACAAAAAATGTGCGCATCATCTTGCACGAAAGTTCGAACCCTGAAAAGTCCATGGGTTACGCCGGAACGCTCGTGACGGTGAACCCTGCCAAATTCTGCCATCAAGATGGGTAGATCCCTGTAAGAATGGGAAGAATTACCAAAAATCAGGAGATGACCGGGACAATTCATTGGTTTGATAGCGAAATCACGACCGTCAACCTTCGTGAAATACATATTCTCGCCATAGTTTTCCCAATGACCACTGCGATGCCACAACTCTTCAGATAGTATCAGGGGTGTCCCCACTTCCTCATACCCAAAGCGAACATTGCTCTCACGCATATAATCCACGATGCCATTGTAAATCTGCTGACCTTTTTGGTGGAAGAATGCATTGGCTGGGGACTCTTCATGAAAACTGAACCAGCCCAGTTCCTTGCCTAATTTTCTGTGATCACGCTTCTTTGCTTCTTCAAGCAGGTTTAGATACTTCTTGAGGGCCTTTTTATCGGGAAAAGCTGTTCCATAAATCCTGGACAGCATACGGTTATTTTCGTTACCACGCCAGTATGCACCAGCAACGCTCAAAAGCTTGAATGCGCCTGCACGTTTTGTGGATGGCAAGTGAGGACCACGACAGAGATCAATAAATTCACCCTGTTCGTACGCAGAAATAATTTCATCTTCAGGTAATTCAGAGATAATTTCCACTTTATAGGTTTCATTCATTGCTTCAAAGCGTTTGATTGCCTCATCTCTGGAAAGCTCTAATCTCTGAACAGGCAAATCTTCATCGATAATTTTTTTCATCTCAGCTTCAATAGCAAGTAACTGATCATCAGTAAAAGGCTTCTCTATGTCAAAGTCATAATAGAAACCATTCTCAATAGAAGGACCAATAGTAACTTTTACATCTGGGTAGAGACGTTTTACTGCCTGGGCCATAATATGAGAGGTGCTGTGAAGGAGAATCTCGTGAGCTTCAGAGTCCGTTCTCTTCAGAAAGTTTATTGAAGCATCTTCTGTGAGCACAGTCGCAAGATCAACAACCTTGTCATTGATTTTTGCTGCTATGAGTTGTTTCTCGAACTGAGGGCTTATTCCCTGAGCAATTTCGAATGCACGAATCCCTGACGGCAACTCTTCAGTTCGGCCGTCTGGGTATGTGATCTGTATGTTCCCATTCGCGTTCATAATCTGTGGGCGATACTGGACTTGAACCAGTGACTCCTTGCATGTCAAGCAAGTACTCTAACCACCTGAGCTAATCGCCCCACTATATCATCTATCTTACGGGTATTCCTGAAACTTTTGGTCTAGTATTACCCGAATTTTAAAAAAACGCTTACTCTGTGACTCTCCCGCCATCGGCGGGATACTCTAACCACCTGCCTGTCCAGCGTAGTCGCCAAACGTAGACGGGAGCTAATCGCCCCACTATATCATCTATCTTACGGGTATTCCTGAAACTTTTGGTCTAGTATTACCCGAATTTTAAAAAAACGCTTACTCTGTGACTCTCCCGCCATCGGCGGGATACTCTAACCACCTGCCTGTCCGGCGTAGTCGCCAGACGTAGACGGAAGCTAATTGCCCTTTTATAATGATGAGCTATGAATTATGAATGATAAATTCACGATTCCTCGTCACTTATAAAAATCTGTTTCTACGGGTAATGGGTCTCAAACCGATCCCATCGCCCTTAATCACATTCTGACTTCTATCTTTCTTCGAGAAATATTTCCTCGAAAACAAAGCGTAGTCCTCCTGTGGCACCAACTAAGATGCGAAAAAGCGTGCGAAAATAACTGCCCGCCTATGCGTGAGCAAGCAGATTTACCACCTTTTTAAACATTCTTTTCTTAATAGAATAAAGGACTTGTCTGTCTAATTCCTATTTCAGGAATTGATCGGCAACGGATGCTGTACTTTCTTTGACTTCTTCGGTCACCTCAGTAGCCATGCTCACTGGACTAAACTCTTTCTGTACCATATCCATTTCATTGAGAACATGATCAATTGCCTTGGCCACATTTGTTCGTTGTTGCCTGGCTAGAATGGTGAGTGCAATAGCAATCCCAACTATGACAGAAACCACAAAGTTGCCTGTAATCATCGCAACGGATTCAATCCCAGTACCACCGACAGTATTTAGAAGGAGGAGGGTAATAATTGAAAATGAGACTCCAAAAACCAATGATGCCAGTATTTGGAACATTGAGTTCACAGAGTTAATTTTTGTTACAAGTACTTCGATTTTGTCCCAATCGCGTTCACGTACGGGCAGGGCGCTCTGCTCCTTGTGTTTACGCAAAATGAGATTAGCGGTAAGATTGAGTTCATTCATAATGATGCTCCTAAGTCCAAGTTATTCATTCCCCAGGAATCCAGAGACATAAACGATGAGATGTCGATTATCTAACAATGGATATACACTGAGCTTATGCAATTAAAATTAGCCTCTAATGCTAATTGGTGACCGGTAAACTGTCAAGTAAGGAATGAAACCCATGCTGACTCGAAAATACTTCTTCAGTTTGTGATCTATAACTATTTCAGATTCTAATATTAAACCTATATCGGTACATCTTCATGGCTCTTGGCAAGATCTAAGCTTAAGCCAGCTTTCATGAGATACCAGGCTCCAATAGGTGTGTATAAAAGATAATTCATAAGATGCATAACAATGGCGAAAGCCCGTGCAGCATCATTGTCGATATTGAATATCAGTAGGGCAGCTAGAACTGCGCCGTGGTACGTCCCAACAGCGCCAGGCGCAGCAGGAATGGATAACGAAAGCGTGGTAAACACAAGCAATATGGATGAGACCTTCCATAACTCAATTACACTTAATCCAAAATCGAAGGAAGCTAATCCCAGGAAGGTCACCATGAAGTATAGGAACCATAGAAATGTCGTTTGAAGGATGACATGAATCGGTTTTGGCATATGCCAGATGGTTTCCAGTCCCTTGAATATGGACAGAAGGTGTTCAGCACGTTTCGGGTGACCCTTGTCAGACATACTCTGACTCCAGATATCAACCCAATTCTTGAATTTTTCATGATGCCGATTAACCCAGAAGCCTAAAATGATTCCCACCAGGAGGGCACCAAGTCCCAGTAGTGCCAACAATCGTGCAGATTCAAAGGTTGGCACGAGTACGGCATAGATCCCTGCCAGAATAAGAAAGGAAAACATATCCAAACCGCGCTCGACAACAATACTGGCTCCTACCCCACTGACTTTCAACTCATGACGATTTGAAACAACGACTGCTCTGAGCACTTCACCCAGCCGAAACGGGAGCACATTATTGCCCATATAGCCCATCATAATGGTCTCAAATAAATTCCTGATGCCTATGTCTTTTTGCGGACTGAGCAATATTTTCCAGCGTGCCGCTCGAATAACATTGCTGAAAATGAGCAGGGCACCCCCTGCAGCAAGTAACCAATAATTTATGGATAAAATAGCCTGCCAGAAGGGTTCCCATTCGAGATCTTTGAATGAATAGTATACGAGCCCCAGACTTACTGCAATGGATACTGAAAACTTAATGGGGTGTTCTTTTATCAATCCCATGATATGCATTAGTTGCCCCTCAGATCTGCAACCTGGTAGTGCAAATAATCCACATCAATTTTTGGAACTGAGAATTCGGTATACTCTGCTAAATAGCTCAATGAAATGATGTACTTATTTCCATCATAATCAACCAAAATCAATTTCTCTAGACTATCTCCGGCATTAAGAACTACGTCGAGACTCTGCCAATCTGAAAAATCTCCTGCGAACTGAAAATTAAGTCTACGTCTACCCTCGCTCAATACCTTCTCACCCTTAAATCGAGCCTTGTTCAGGTCACCACCAACAAAAAGTTGCTTCAACAAGGCATCTGGAGTGGCATCCTCGTATAAAACCTGCTGTCGGTTGTGGTTGAGAGTGATCATCTCGTTTTCAGTGACAAATATTTCCATCCCAAATTCTGACAGCAGAACATGAAAATTGCGTCCTGCCTTGATATCCATCTGGATTCTTACTGTATCACTCTGGCTTGAAAACCGCCAATCAATAACTTGATTTATTTTTACACTGGTGGCTTCAAGGTTCATAAAATGATCAATGACTTTAGATAGCTGTTTAGGTGGTTTTGCTGCGGATAGCGAAACACTCATCAAAAGAAACATTACCAACCATTGGAGGTAACCTTTCAAGAAATGATATTTTTTGATGGGAGAGATTACTGGTTTAATCATCTAGGATATCTTCATCAAATGAAGGGTTATCCAAAATTTCTGGACCAACGAGCACATCACGAGCTTTGCTGCCTGTATTGGGACCGACTATACCAGCACGCTCCAACTCATCTATCAGTCTACCAGCGCGGGCATAACCCACACGGAGTCTTCTTTGAATCATACTCACAGAACCTTGCTGATGTAGAACAACGAGACGATAGGCTTCGTCAAAGAGAACGTCTTGCTCCCCCCCACCTTCTGTACCAGCGATGGTAGGATCCTGCTCATCAACAATACCTGGCAAGAGTTCTTCTTCCGGCTTGGGTTGATCCTGAATGTGATCCAGAACGTCCTCAATTTCCTCGAGAGTAACAAAGGCATTGTGCAGACGGACAGGTGCTGGAGCTCCAGGAGCCAGGAATAACATATCTCCACGTCCTAGTAATTTTTCAGCACCATTTTGATCAAGGATGGTTCTCGAGTCGTTCTTCTGGGCTACCTTAAAAGCAATACGAGTTGGGAAATTGGCCTTGATGACACCGGTGATGACATCCACAGAAGGTCTCTGAGTGGCAATCACAAGGTGAATACCCACAGCACGTGCCATTTGAGCCAGACGGGCGATGGGTTCTTCAATTTCCTTACCCGCAGTTATCATAAGGTCAGCCAACTCATCAACCAAGACAACAATATATGGCAGCGGCACATAGCCATCCTTGCCCGTCGCACGTTCATTGTATTGATCAATATTGCGAACCGTTTTTTTGGAAAGCAGGTTATAGCGTTTCTCCATTTCCAGCTCAGCCGAGCGCAAGGCATGTATGGCATTCTTAGGGGTGGTAATCACATATTCATCGATGGATTCACTGGTAATCAGGTGATATCCCTGAAGACGCTTATAGGTTGATAGTTCCAGTTTTTTGGGATCTATCATAATGAATTTGACCTGATCAGGGCGAGCTCGATAAAGCAGAGAAGTAATAATTGTATTGATACAGACTGATTTACCCGAACCTGTAGCTCCTGCAACCAGCAAGTGAGGCATCTTGGCCAAATCTGCTACGAATATTTCACCAGCCGTGGTCTTCCCCAGTGCAATAGTCAGTATCGATTTTGGTTCGGAAAATTTTGGTGAATTAATACCACTTTTAAAATAGACAATTTCAGGTTCATCGTTAGGTAGTTCAATACCCACAGAATTTTTACCTGGGATAGGTGCAATAATACGGACACTTTGTGCTTCCATCACTCTGGCAATATCATCGGATAAACTAGCAATCTTTGAAACTCTGATACCCGGACCTGGTTCAACCTCATATCTCGTAATAACCGGACCAGGTGCTATGTTGGTGACCCGCCCATCTACACCAAAAGTTTCAAGGGTTTGGATGAGCAATTCAGCCTTGCTCAGCAGGATGTCTTTGGACTGTCCCGCTGCCGTTGGTGGTGGTTCCATAAGCAGATCAACTGAAGGTAGCTTGTACTCTCGTTTGGGAACCTTATCAAGTGTCTCGTCATAGTCCACTTCATCTTCGATGATAGCGTCTTCAATCTCGATTTCATTTGGCTTCAGCGTGGTTTGCTCAGCTTTACCTAAATTTTTAGGTGGTGCTTCTTCACGTTGAATAGGTGGAGGAGCTGGAGCTGCCACTGCTTCCGGCAAATGTGCTGGCTCAGCTTTTGAAGGAGCCGTCGTTTCTTCACGTTGAATAGGTGCCTGCGATCTTTCTTTAAGATCTTTGGCTTTTGCCCGCTTCTTACTCACAAGATTGAGTTTATTGCGAATTTCTGAGATACGATCCTCAAACCAATCATTGAGATGACGGAAGGAAAATCCTCTCCAGGCTTGAACAGTGACTACTCCCATACTCAGAAGAATGAGTATGGCTCCTGGAAAACCCAGAAAATCCTTAAGAAGTTGGCCAATATTTACGATGAGATAACCGCTATGCCTGAATAATTGTTCTGAGACCATCCCACTCTTCTCAGCGATCATACTGAAGAGTATCATGAGGATGAGTGTGGTTCCAAAACTATAGCCAGTAAATCGAAAAACCGGTTGAAATTCTTTTTCGGCAAAAACGACATAGCCCCAGAGGCCAATGAGGATGGCGATTATAAGTGATCCCCAACCCAAAAACATTTTAAAGAGTACCCAGGAAATGAATATTCCAGCATAGCCCATCCAATTATGGAAATAAACCCCAGGCATGATACTTAATTCCTCTGTGGGTTCATGACTTACCAGACTGAGGAATACAAATAATCCCACAACCATAGTGAGAATGCCCAGTATCTCCCGGCTTTTTTCTTCTAAACTGATTTGATTCTTTTTGGTTATCATAAAATCAACTGGTCTTCTTATTTATAAATGGTGGCTTCACAACTTTAATGGCGAGACGACGTCCCCTCATATCAATGCTTAGTTCTGAGTTAACTTTGTGATGGGGTTTATCAATGTAGGCCAGACCAATTCCTTTTTTCAATGAGGGACTCTGTCCTCCACTGGTGACGACTCCCACTTTTTCATCACCTGAAAAAATTTCATAACCATGACGTGGTAGTCCACGATCCAGCATTTCAAAGGCAACCAGAAACCGAGATATGCCTGCTTCTTTTTGTTTGAGCAAAGCATCACGACCCAGAAAATCTCCATGTTCTAGATCGGTTGCCCATCCCAGACGCGCTTCAAGGGGTGTGGTGGTTTCATCAATATCGTTTCCGTAGAGACAGAATTTCATTTCCATCCTCAAGGTGTCACGAGCGCCTAGACCAATGGGTGACAAACCATATTCTTCACCTGCTTCCATCAAGGCACTCCAGAGTTTTTCAGATTCTTCAGGATCATGATAAAGCTCGTAGCCCAACTCACCCGTATAACCCGTTCTGGAAATGATCATGGGTAAACCACTGACATCCCCAATTCCGAAGTGGTAAAATTCAAGCGTATCCAGAGTGGCTGAGGTCAGTTTAGATAGAATATGTTTAGATTCCGGTCCCTGTAAGGCAAGCAGAGCGATTCCGTCAGAACCATTGGTAAGCTGTACATCATGAAATTTTTCTACCAGGTCTGACAAATGATTCCAATCCTTTTCAAGATTAGAGGCATTTACAACCAGCAAGAATCGATCAACAAATCTGTAAATAAGCAAATCATCTACAATACCGCCATTTTTAAGACACATGGTTGAGTATTGGACCTGACCTTTTCCCATGGATGCAACATTGTTTGCCGTGGCATATTCCACAAATTCCAGAGCCTGTTCTCCAGTAACCCAGAATTCACCCATGTGGGAGACATCAAACAATCCTGCCTGATTCCGCACCTTCTCATGCTCAGCAATGATTCCTTCATATTGAACAGGCATTTCATATCCAGCAAAAGGTACCATTTTAGCACCTAGTGATTTATGAATTTTGTTGAAAGCGGTTAGTTTCATGGGCGTTGGTCCTTACACAAAATTTTCAGCTTTGAATCTAATGGTGATAAGATCAGGTCAAAATTGAAAATCAATCTATTATTGAGTATCCCGAGCAAAAAGGTCTATTCCCAGTTAATAATTTAACCTTTTCAAACTCAATCAATAATGCTGTTTCTCTCCCTATCTCAATTCATTATATTGATCAAAAAAAAGGTTCATAATAGCTTCACAAATCAAATACTCCCTACTCCTTGTTCTCATGTTGGCTGCACTCCATGGACAAACCGCCATAGAGGAACCGATTAAATTTGCCTGGCTTACGGACACTCACGTTGGCGCCCGCACAGGTGAAGAAGATCTACGCATTGTCGTAGAAGACATCAACAAGCAGAGTAATATTGATTTTGTGATCGTCTCAGGTGATGTATCCGAAATGGACGTTGGGGACAATCTGCAAATAGCCAAACAGATTTTGGACTCTCTCAAGCGACCTTACCACATCATTTCTGGAAACCATGATACCAAATGGAGTTTTTCAGGTGGTGGACACTTTGAAGCATTGTGGGATTCAGACCGTTTCAATTTTGAAGTAGGTGAATTTCGCTTTATTGGCTATCATTAAGGTCCCATGTTGCATATGGGAACTGGATATATTGATTCAGACGACATCAATTGGGTAGATTCCATCCTCTAGGCACTTCCGGATCCAGAGCAAAAGATCTTTTTAGTCCAGCATTATCCCTTAGACCCTTCCGTTGACAATTGGCATCAACTTAGGGACGTTGTCGATCCATATAACATTCAAGCAATCCTCCATGGCCACGGTCATCGAAATCGGGTCTCCTCCTATGAAGGGATTCCCGGGATCATGAGCCGATCCATTCTGCGTTGCGGTGAACAACCCACCGGCTATACCATTGCAGAACTGCACAGCGATCTGGCCAGCTTCACAGAGCGCATCCCATTGGCTGACAGTCTTTATCACTGGCATGATCTGGTCCTGGGTAAACGTCACAGTCTGGATTCTTTAAAGCTGCCCTATCCTGACTACCCAATAAATGATAATTCTGATGTAAATTTGATCTGGCAAAACGAAACAGGATCCATGATCACATCAGCACCAACCATTTCAGATGGCCAGGTGTATGTCACCACCATTCGTGGTGAGGTCATGGCCTTCGATGAAGTAGATGGAAAAACCCTATGGAGCTGGCATGGTGGACAAGCCATTCATTCCACCCCAGCGGTAAAGGGCTCCAGAGTCATCTTCGGTAGTATCGATTCCTTAATAACCTGTCTCTCTACCAAAACTGGAGAACTACGTTGGCAGGTCAAAGCACCGGCCCCCGTTCTCAGTTCACCAGTGATCCGTGGGAGGAAGGTCTATTTGGGATGTGGGGACGGTTCAGTTTTGGCCCTTAACCTGCGCAACGGCAAAGTGAATTGGACCTTTTCTGGCGGCTCAGGATATATAGAAACCAAACCAATTTTGCTGACGAAACAATCCTTTATGGCGCATGGGATGGTTCCTTCTATGCTCTCGATGCAAAAACGGGGCAGCTTAAATGGTAGTGGCAGGACGGTCGGCCTGGTTTGCTATACTCCCCTGCTGCCTGTTGGCCAGTAGTCTTTGGTAACAAGGTGTTTATCGTTGCACCAGACAGGGCCATGACCGCAATTGATCTCCAGACGGGGAAAACCATCTGGCGGGAAACGGGTCACAGGGTGAGAGAATCCATTGGTGTGTGGCCCCAGGGAAACAGTATCCTTGCCCGAACCATGCAGGATACAGTGATCTCTGTGGATGCTTCCAGCAATGACTTCAAGCTTCTCTGGAAAAAGTTCACCTCGGTGGACTATAATATTGCTCCCAACGCGCTTATCGAAGCTGGCAACCATATCTTTATATCCACAGATGGCGGCTATGTCATTTGCATGGATGCAAAAAGTGGAGATACTATCTGGGAATATCGTATCAGTGATGGGTTGGTTAATACTCTGGCCGCTATTGATGGGTCAAGTGTAGTGACTACAGCAACAGATGGAAAAGTGAGCCTGCTCAAGTATGCTCCCTGATCAATAGATCAGGTGGTTACTAAATGTAACACTTGGAGGCGATATACTTGCCAATTTCCAGACTGGCAGTTGCCGCAGGAGAAGGCGCATTGAGGACAAAGATGCCATTTTCTTCTTCTATGAAATGAAAATCATCAATCAGACTGCCATCTGAACGTAACGCCTGAGCCCGGACACCGGCTTCACCCCGAACCAGATCAGCGGATTCGATTTCAGGAACAAGCTCTTGGACACTGGCCAGAAAAGCTGACTTTACCACGGAGCGATACATCTCCTTAAAACCCTCACCCAAATATGAATTCGCAAGTTTCCAAAATCCCGGATATGCAAGTGTTTCAAACAGATCTTTGCCATTCACATTTCCCCATCCATATCCTTCTCGACTAAAAGCGAGTACCGCATTTGGCCCCGCATACACACTGCCATCAATGAGACGGGTCATATGCACACCGAGAAAGGGGAATTTGGGATTGGGTACGGGATAGATCAAATTCTTGACCAGCGACTGTTTCTCTTCCTTCAGATGCCAATACTCTCCCCTGAAAGGAATGATCTTCATTCCCGGATCGACACCTGCCCGTCTGGCTATACGATCAGAATAGAGACCTACTGTGGAGATGAGATACCTTGTTTGAATAATATCTTGGGATGTCGTAAGGCTATAGCCCCAGTCCTGTTGTTTTACATCTTTGACTTGACAGTCCAGAATTAATTCAACACCACTATCTCTCAGCAATTCTACGTATTTTGTAGCAACCACCTTGAAATCGACAATACCTGTAGACGATACATGGAGGGCTTCCACACAATTGACATGGGGTTCCAATTCGAGGGCAGCATCGCTTCCAATTCTTGACACATCAAGACCATTGGCAGTTGCCCGCTCCTGTAATTGGTCTAATCCTTGAACTTGAGCCCTGGTAGTAGCCACGATCAATTTGCCGCACCGCTCAAAAGGGATGTCATGCTTTTCACAAAAAGCAAACATGGAAGCATTGCCAGCTAGCGCAAAACGGGCTTTCTTACTCCCAGGTTTGTAATAAACCCCGGCATGAATAACACCGCTATTGCGGCTTGATTGATGGAGAGCCCATTCCCCATCCTTCTCAACAACAGCCAACTTACAATCAGGATCTAGGTCCTTAATAGCAAGGGCTGTAGCCAAACCAACTATACCACCGCCAATGATGATCTTATCATAAATCATAGCCTATTAACCTGCAAAAGGTGTGCTAGTTAGGGCTTCCTCAATAAGTTATAACTATTAGCAATAACAGCATGATAGCGCGGTATCTTGGTATGATATGTGCAAGAGAAGCAGTGATATAGGCTAAAAACCCTTGCAGATAAAGGTGTTCGAAAA
>Ga0307992_1000495_pt1 | contig 25055 bp, 22 predicted proteins | sample EllFjometagen133_FD_203162 | JGI IMG/M metagenome (GOLD analysis project Ga0307992, IMG submission 203162) | Marine microbial communities from Ellis Fjord, Antarctic Ocean - #133 | ecosystem: Environmental > Aquatic > Marine > Unclassified | place: Southern Ocean | collected 2014-10-08
GTTCCTGGTAAATAAGAAGTAATCTTTGGTGAAAGATACCATAAAAGAGGATACATAACAAACAAAGAAATAAGAGCAGCAACAAATCCATAAAGAATTCCTTCAATAATAAAAGGACCACGAGTAAACCAATTGCTCGCTCCAACTAATTTCATCACCTTAATCTCTTTGCGAGATGTATAGATTGTTAAACGAATAGTATTATAAGTAACTAAAATAGCTAAACCAGCTAAAATTAAGAATGCAATAGAGCCAACTTGACGAATTGTTTTTGTGATAGAAGATAAACGACTAATAACTGCTTTATTCTCTAAATAATTTACCTTATTAACAATATCATAATAGTTTCCTTGATTAAAAAAATCAGCGATTGATTCATATTGAGAAGCTTCTTTTGCTTTAATGTTTAAACTAGCTTCTAATGGGTTAGTATCTAATTCCCCTAAGCTTTGTATTAGGACTTCATTATCCTTATGCCTTTCTTTAAAATTAATCAATGCTTCATCAGTAGAAATATATTCTACACTCTTTACTTCTGCCAATTTAATTAAATCACTTCTAACTGATAATATAGAATCTTCAGGTGTATCTAATTTAAAATATACACTAACATCAATTTTATCTTCTAATCCATCTATTAAAGAATTTATTAAAACATTAGTTAAAATTAAACTAGTAATTCCAAAAATAGCTAAACTCATCATAAAGATAGCAGTTGAAGAAAGCCATTTGTTCCTCCAAAAACTTAGAAATCCTGATTTAATAACGCGAATAAATGTAGTAAACATAATTCTTAAAATAAGATATATTTTCCATTTTGATCATCTTTGATGACCCTGCCTTTTTCTAATGTAATTACCCTTTTATCGATTCCATTAATTATCTCTCTATCATGAGTAGAAAGAATAACTGTAGTTCCTAATTCATTAATCTTTATTAAAAGTTTAATAATATCCCAAGTATGAAGCAAGTCCAAATTACCAGTTGGCTCATCTGCAACTAAAACATCTGGCCTATGAGCTAATGCTCTAGCAATAGCTATTCTTTGTTTCTCTCCGCCAGAAAGTTGACTTGGAAAATGTTCAGCACGATCTATTAAATTAACTAATTTTAAAAGTTGAGGAACATCATTCTCTATATCATGATCAGATCTACCACCTGCTTCCATTGCAAAAGCAATATTTTCATAAGCAGTCTTATTGGGTAAAAGTCTAAAATCCTGAAAAACCATTCCAATTTTACGACGCCAAAGAGGCAAATCTCTGTTAGAGATTTGACTAATATCATTCTTACTCCAAAAAACATTGCCATTAGTTGGCAACTCTTCTCTAATTAAAAGTTTAATTAAAGTTGATTTACCAGCACCTGATTTCCCTGCAATAGAAACAAACTCTTTTTCATTGATTGTTAAATCAATATTTTCTAATGCTGAACAATTAGGTGGATATATTTTTGAAACTTTATTAAATACTATCATTTTAATTTAGTAATTTCTGCTTCAATAAATTTATCAAGTTTACCATCTAAGACTGACTCTGGATTTCCAACTTTAACATTAGTTCTATGGTCCTTAACCATTTGATAGGGATGAATTACATAAGAACGAATTTGACTTCCCCATTCATTCGGCATAATCTGACCTCTTAACTGGTTTCTCTCTTCTTCTCTGCTTTTTAAATTATACTGGTAAAGTTTACTATTGAGCAACTTCATTGCTGTCTTCTTATTATCTCCCTGCAATCTTTCATTTTGACAAGAAACAACAATATTGGTTGCTAGATGAGTTATTCTAACAGCTGATTCTGTTTTGTTTACATACTGACCACCAGGACCACTCGCTTTATATGTTTCAATTCTTAGGTCTTCTGGTCTAATTTCGGTCTGATCTATTTTATCCATTTCAGGTAAAACTTCAACTAAAGCAAAAGAAGTATGACGTGAATGATCAGAATCAAAAGGAGAAATACGAACTAAACGATGAACTCCAGATTCTTTTTTTAAATAGCCGTAAGCAAAAGCTTTCTTAATGATCAAAGTAGCACTTTTAATCCCTGCTTCCTTGCCTTCTTTTATTTGAATCACTTGTGATTTCCAATTATTTTTCTGAGAAAACTTTAAATACATTTTTAAAAGCATTTCTGCCCAATCTTGAGCATCTGTTCCTCCGGCTCCAGCATAGATTGATAATATTGCACTTTTATTATCGTATTTATCTTTCAGTTTTTCTGATAAATCTTTCATTAAATAAGTTTATCATGTTTTCAAATTCAAGTAAATGGAGCCAGCAGAGGGAGTCGAACCCCCGACCTGAACTTTACGAAAGCCCTGCTCTACCACTGAGCTATGCTGGCGTATTATAATTCTACTAAAAATTATTAAAAATTAAAAGGTCAATTACTATTATAATTAATGATTTGACAAGTATACCCTCTAGGGGTATACTGATTGCTTATAGTAAACGATGTCAAATATATGAGAGAGAATACAATAATTCAGCGTTTAAATATTATTAAGGGTCAAGTTGAAGGATTAACTAGGCTTGTAGAAAAAAATGAAAATTGTCGTAAAATAACAGAACAATTTTATGCTATTAATATTGGGTTAAAAAAGATTGTTGAAATGTATTTTAAACAAAATTTATCTTCTTGTTTAGGAACTATTAAGCCCAAAGAAAGAGAAAATATTGAATTTCTGTTAAAAGAAATAATTAAAAATAAATAATTAATAATTAATAAAATTAAAAATATGTCACAAATTATTGAAGTAACTAGCCAAAATTTTAAAGAAGAAGTTCTTGATTCTGATATTCCTGTTTTAGTTGATTTTTGGGCACCATGGTGTCAACCATGCTTAATGATGGTTCCAGCTTTAGAAGAATTATCTGAAATTCTAAAAGGTAAAATTAAAATTATCAAACTAAATACTGAAATACCAGAAAACCAACAACTAGCTATTCAATATCAGATTCAAAGCATTCCTAATATGAAATTTTTTAAATCTGGTAAAATAATTAAAGAGTTTATAGGGTTAAGATCAAAAGAAATATTACAACAGGAATTAGAGAATGAACTTAAAAATTAATAAAAAAATGAAAAACAAAATATTTTATAATATAATCAAAGAAATTTAAGAGGAAACTTAAATTAATTTAAGATGAAAACTATAAAAAAATATCCTTTACTAATTATTGGGACAGGACCTGCTGGATTAAGCGCTTCAATTTATGCTTCTCGTTATAAAATAAATCATTTGATTATTGGTGAATCATTAGGAGGGTCGACCTTCCAATCGCATAAAATTTGTAATTTCCCTACTGAACAAGAAATTTCAGGGATAGAACTAATTGATAAGATGCAGAAACATGCTGTATCAATAGAGTCCTCTTTTCTCATAGATAAAATAGTCAATATCAGTCAAAAAAAAGAAACATTTGAAATAACAACTCAAAATAAAAAAGTATTTTTAAGTGATACACTTCTTTTGGCCACAGGCACCAAATATAGACGACTAAATCTGCCAAATGAAAATAAATTTATTGGCTATGGTCTTTCTTATTGTGCTACTTGCGATGCTATCTTCTATAAAGATAAAACCGTAGCTGTTGTAGGCGGAAGTGACAGCGCTAATACTGCTTCACTTTATTTATCTCAAATAGCTAAAAAAGTTTATCAAATTTATAGAAAAGATAAATTACGAGGAGAAACAGCTTGGATTTATCAAATTAAAAATAATAAAAAAATTGAAGTTATCTATAACACGCAAATTACAAATCTTAAAGGCAAAAAAAACCTAGAAAAAATTATTTTAGATAATCCCTATCAAGGAAAGAAAGAAATCTCTATTGACGGTCTATTCGTTGAAATTGGGGCTGTCCCTGATAAAATATTAACTCAAGAACTATCTTTAAAAACTGATAAAAATGGTTATATCAAAGTAGGGCAAAATCAAAAAACCAGCCGAAATGGAGTTTGGGCTGCCGGTGATATCACTACTGCTTCCAATAATTTTCACCAAATTATTACCGCTTGCAGTGAGGGATCTATTGCTGTCGAGAATATATTCAAATTTTTACAAAAAAATAAATAGAGCGGGTGGAGGGAATTGAACCCTCGTTATTTGCTTGGGAAGCAAACGTAATACCACTATACGACACCCGCTTATCTAGAAAAAAAATACTGCCACCATTCCCAATAATTTGATGTTTCTTCTTTTAAAGAACTCTCTATTATATTTTCTGTAACACTTGCTTCTTGAATAGATTCATTTGGTAAAATTATTACTTTTTCACCAGGATTCTTTAAATTAAGCTTAAGTTTAGCCTCTTTCTCTAAATATGATTCTTTTTTTAAATATTCCATTAAACTAGCTAATTGTTCGTTTTTACTTTCAAGTTCTTCAATATTTGTCTTTAATTTATTAATTTCTTGAGTTAATTGATATTTCTGATAACTTTCACTACCAACATTAACTATTACAACAATTAAAAGTAAAATAATTATAAAAAGAAATATTTTAGAACTGATAAATCTTTTAATTAAATTTTTGCTTGAATTAGGCATATATGATAAAATATTAACAAATGAAAATATCTACACAAAGAAAATTATTTAAATCTGTTTGGATTATTTTAGCAAGCTTAGTTGTTTTAAGTATGCTTTTCTTTCTGATGGCACCTATGATTTAGTATATCAATAAATCAAGAGAAACAAAACTTACTTTTTCAAAACTTTAAAAAACACTTCTTGTGGAATGTTAATTTTACCCAATGCTTTCATTTTCTTTTTGCCTTTTTTCTGTTTTTCTAAAAGTTTAGTTTTACGAGTTCTATCACCGCCATATAGATAACCCGTTACATCTTTACGCATTGCACTAATCGTTTCTCTAGCAATTACATTACCACCTATTACTGCCTGTAAAGAAATTGCAAAAAGCTGTTTAGGAATAACTTCTTTTAATTTCTTTACTAAAGCCCTACCTTCTTGGTGGGATTTTTCTTTATGAATAATTCTAGTAAATGCCTCAACATTATCACCAGCTATTAAAATATCAACCTTAACTAAATCACCTGTCCTATAATCAAGCATTTGATAATTCATTGAAGCATAACCAGCTGTAGCATTTTTTAATTTATCATAAAAATCAATAATAATTTCATTCAAAGGAACATGATATTTAATTAAAACTCTTTCTGGACTTAAATATTGAGTATCTTGATATTCTCCTCTAGTTAACTCTAGCAACTTCATAACTTGCCCTAAATATTGATTAGGAGTAAGAACACCTAATCTAACCCAAGGCTCTTGAATATTTTCAATTTTATTTATCTCTGGTAAATCATTTGCTGAAGAAATAATCTGTTTCTTTTTGTCTATCATAATTATCTGATAACTAACCGAAGGAATAGTAACAATTAAATTTAAATCATATTCTCTTTTTAATCGTTCTAAAATTATTTCTAAATGTAGCATACCTAAGAATCCACAACGAAATCCTCTACCTAATCCTTCGCAAGATTCTGGTTCATATTTCAAAGCAGCATCATTAAGTCCTAATTTAGCTAATCCATCTTTTAATAGATCATGATCATCTGAATCAGTAGGATAAAAACTCGCAAAAATCATTGACTTAACCTCTTTGTATCCTGGCAATAATTCTGTCTCTTTATCCTGGCTAATGATAGTATCACCCACCCGACATTGAACAACATTTTTTAATCCAGTAGCAACATATCCAATTTGACCAGCTAAAAGTAAATCACTTTTAGACATTTCAGGCTTAAAAACTCCAACTTCAATAACTTCTGTCTTAACATTAGAAACTGCCATCATTATTTTATCGCCTGATTTAATCTGTCCATCAACTATTTTTACATAAGCTAAAACACCTTTGTATGAATTATAGTTTGAATCAAAAATTAAAGCTCGTAATGGTTTTTTAGAATCTCCTTTTGGTGCTGGAATCTTTTCTATGATCACTTTTAAAATACTTTCTATATTAATACCATTTTTAGCAGAAATTTTAATAATTTCTTCCTCTTCTATCTCTAACAATTGACTCATTTCTTTAATCGTTTTTTCAACTTGTGCATGCGGTAAATCAATCTTGTTAACTACAGAAATGATTTTCAATCCTTGCTCTTGAGCCAAATGTAAATTAGCTAATGTTTGAGCCTGAATTCCCTGGCTAGCATCAACTAAAAGAATTGCGCCCTCAACGGCTGCTAAACTTCTAGAAACTTCATATCCAAAATCAACATGACCTGGAGTATCAATTAAATTAAGCAAATAACCCTTATACTCCATCTTCACTGGTTGCAACTTAATAGTAATTCCCTTCTCCCGTTCTAGGTCCATCATATCCAAAAACTGAGAATGCATTTTTCTTTGTTCTACTGTTTTAGTCAATTCTAAAAGCCGATCAGCTAAAGTTGACTTTCCATGATCAATATGTGAAATAATACAAAAATTTCTAATATGCATTTATTTTTTTCTTTAAAGCAATTGATAACAAGATAAGATATAGAATGCTTCCAATTGAAAAACCTAAAGCCAAGCCAGGAACTCCCATGAAAGTAGAAAGATGCCAAGCAATTGATAAACGAACTATCATAACCAAAAGTCCAATCATCAATGGAGTTTTAGTATCTTCAAAAGCAAAAAATCCACGCAAAGATAATAAAACTAATGCTTCAGCAAAAAGCCCGATTGAAAAATATCCCAAAGTTTGAGAAGTTATAATTATATCTTCAATTCCAAATTGACTTACACCTAAAATAATCATAACGATTTGCTTTCGTAAAACGAAAAATAAGATAGAAGACGGAATAATAAAAAGAAGAATTTTTTTAATTGTAGCAGAAAATATTTTAACAAATCCTGGTATATTTTTTCTCTTAACTTCTTTAGATAATTCAGGAAATACAGCTAATGAAAAAGAAATTCCAAAGACACCTAAAGGAAAACTCCAAATATTATATGCAAAATTATAAACAGTAATACTTCCTATAGCCAAGAGAGAAGCTAAGGCAGTCATTATTATCAAAGTAATCTGAGAAAGAGCCAAACTAACAATCCTTGGAGGCATCATTTTAAAAACTCTTTTAACTCCTTCAAATTTAAAATCAAGTACTGGTTTCCAACGAAAACCACAAAGATAAGTAGTTGGAATTTGAATAATTAGATGAAGAAAAGCGCCAAGAATAACACCATAAGCTAATCCTAAAAGACCAAAGGGTTTAACTAAGAAAAGGACACCAAAAATAATCCCTAAATTATACATAATCGGAGCAAGAGAATAAATAAGGAAACGACGAAAACTTTGAAGAATTCCGCCAAAAATAGCACTTAGTCCTAAAAAGAATGGACTTAAAAACATTATTCTAGTTAATTGAACAGTTAATGATAACTTTTCTGAGGAAAAACCTGGAGCAATTAATCTGATTAACCAAGGAGTGAAAATCATCAGAACGAAACAAATAACTACCAAAGATAAAACCATTATATTCAACAAATTATTTGCCAAATACCAAGCTTTCTTTTTATTTTTTTCTAAATAACCAATGAAAACAGGGATAAAACCAGCAGAAATAGCTCCAAGAACCAACAGGGAATAAACAAGATCAGGAATTCGAAAAGCTGCATAATAAATATCTAATTCATCACCAGCTCCAAATGTTCCCGCCAATATTCTATCGCGAATTAATCCTAAAAAACGGCTAACTAAAGAAGCCGCTCCTAAAATTGCAGCGGCTGAAACAATAGTTTTAGATTTGCTATTTAAAAAAGATCTAATCATACTTAATCTGAGTTGGATATTGTTCTAAAATCCAAGGATCTACTTTAATAACGTCTTCCCACTTATTATTATACATTTCAAAAACTTCTTGGTTAATAATCCAATCTTTTTGCCCATTACTGTTTATATAATAGACCTTATAAGAATTATTAGCCCGAAGCAAAGAACCATGTGGATAAGGATAATAAACTTGCTGACCAGACAACTCATAGATTTCATTCAAAGAAAGAGCCTTATTATAAATTCTAATTTCATCAATTAGTCCGCTGAAAGATATTCCACCACTCTCTTGCAATGATCCAATATTAAGATTATAGCTATTAGTTAAACTTCCAAAATCAATAATACTATTTTCGTCTTTTTTATAACCATCAACATAAATAGTATTAGTTTTTTCTTCACGATTGATTACACCAACTATATTATGCCATTTGTTATCACGATAATCTTGTTCAGCAATAGCATTAGATTGAAAATTTCCATCGCTTTCTTCAATTGTCATAGCCAAGTTACCATTTTGACTATGCCTAATCATATATCCATCTAATGAAGTATTTTGCGCTTTTCCAATGATTACATGCCAATCTTTAATATCATCATTTAATTTAACCCAAACTGAAATTGAAAAACTATCATTTTCTCCAAAATTCAAAAGAGAACTATTATTAACTGCAACATAACTATGCTCTCCATCAAATAGTAAACTAAAATTCTCTTTCCCAGCTACTCCAGATAAAGCATTGCTGATATATGCATGGAGTCCATTTCCTGAGTTATCTATTGCTTCCCATCCATGAATATTGTCAAAATTCCAATAAGCGATCAAATCGCTTGAAGCAGTTATGGGCAAAGCAAAAAAGAATAACATAATAATAATAAAATATTTAATTGTTTTAAGAGAAAAAGTTTTCATAATAATTAAAATTTAAATGTAACACCTAAAAATTTATCTGTTTTTAGATCACTATTAAAATTTGTAATTCCAGAATCAAAGATTAAATTATCTGGATATTTCCAAGATATTTCCCAATTTTCTGGAAATTTTAATTTATGTTTTAAATCACTACCTAAACTACCTAATTGTTTCTGTGCTAATAAACTATAACTATCGGTTCCTTTAGTCAAGTCAATTTTAAAAGGAAGTTTATATTTATAAGTTAAAACAACTTGCTCTCCAGGACTGACATAAACCCAATTACCAAAAACTGTCTTATTGTTTTCTTTAAAAATTCTAGTACCGGTCTTTTTGTCAATTATCATTCCACTTTCAATGCTATTAACTAATAAATCTTTCTTAAAACCTTGCTCTTGATAATCAATCGGTGGTTGATATATTTCTAAGCTATGACCATTGGCTGAAATTAATTCACTTCCTTCTGGTAAATAAACCCTTAAATAATTTGAATTAACACGATTCCACCAATCATATATTTCCTCACCACCTTTATGCTCTCTGGTAATAGTTAGTGTATCAATAATTGAACCATCAGATTGAATTTCTGCTTGATGCTCAATTGTTTCCTCAACCATTCTGTCAGTTTTAAATCCATTAATATTAGAAGACACAACACTTAAATAATCTTTATCAACTGAAGACAATTGGCCAGACCAACCTTCATCAATAACTAGATTCTCTAAATAAGAATTATTAAAATAAATTAAAATATGTTTTTCTTCTAAACAATCAAAAATAATTTCTATTGCCAATCTTTTCTCTTCAAAAGATAACTCACTTAATTTTTTAATAAATAGAGGAGCAAAATCAGCTAAGATTTTTTTTGGTCGATTCAACTCTTTATTATAATCTATTTCAACTTTATACTGAATTAATTCAACAAAATTATCAACATCTAAAACAACATCATATTCAGGCATTGGAATAGAACCAGTTATTTCTAAAAGACGCTCAATCAAAATTGGTGTTAAGCTAATTATTCCATCAGTAGTCGGGCCGCCTGTTTTTTCATAGAACCATTGGATTTTTTCAGCTGAAGTTGGAAAATCTGCAAACCAGTTAGCATCATGCATTGACCATGAAGTGCTAACTTTCTGAATAGGACGAGGTGGAATAATTTTTTCATGAAGTTGACCATCAGCATTATAAATACCATCAACAAAAAGACTACTAATTGATCCCCTATCTAATGTTAATAATCCATAGGTACCAATAAATCCACCAGTAGCACGAATTTCACTATTATTTTGAAAAATTAAAAGATATTGTTTAGGATTATCATGTCCTAGGATTTTTAAAAATGCTTGAGAATAATTTTTTGCTTGAGACAACATTTTTTCAACCAAAGGAAGCTTCTCTTTTAACGAGACTATTCCATCTTGAATATCTCTGGGCAATGAACCTATTTTAACATTCTCTAATTCCTGATTAGCCAATCCGATTCCAGATAAAGCCTGAATTAATTCTTTCTGGCTATTAGCCATCAAATCGGTCAAAGAAGTACTCTCTTGGGATGGCAAATCGATCAAATTAAATAAATTATCATAGGAAAATAAATTAACAGCAGACGCTAATCCTTGTCCTGCTTGAGCCAAATATTCGCCTACCTTGACTAAACTATTACCTGAAGAAACAACGTTGCTACCTGGTAGTTGTTCTAAAATGCCTAACGTCAAACGACCTAATTTGTTAATCTCTCTGTGAGCTTGATAAAAATCTGAATAAGCTGAACCAAAATTTTGTTCAGCTGCTTGCCAATTTAAATTATCTAATGACTCACGAGCAGACATCAAGTTTTCATAAGCTGACATACTGCTACTTAGAACATCTTTTTTAATTTCTAATCCCTGACTTAGCCAAGCAGCCGTTGGTATAATTAAAGCAATTAAAAACCCCGTAGCTATAAAACCAATTAATGATTTAGGTTGAATCTTAATAATCGGTTTTTTTAATTTTTCTGATTTTTTATGTAATAAATGTTTTTCTTTTGCTACTTCAGGAAAATAAAATTCTTCTAAATTAAAACTTAATTCCTTTCGTTTAGTTGGTTCATCAATTGTAACGATTTCAGCATTTTCTAAAAGATTATCAAAATTATCAAAATGCTCTAGGTCAGCTATGATTTCTTCTTTAGTTGGCAGTTCTTCTATATTGGGAGATAAATTAATAATCCCTTCTTCTTTAATTTGAATTATTTTTTGTTTGTTCTTTTTATTTCTTAAATCTAAAACTTTTTTTACTTGTACAATTTTCTCCATATCTAAATCACCTCTTTGATTAACAGGGCGAACATCAAATAAAGCATTTAAAACGAACTTTGTTGAATTAGGTTTTTTATTATCCTCCATATGCCAAAAAGACCTCATCAATTAATTAGGTAATTTCATTATACCATAGAAATCAAAAATTACCTTAAAAAGAATTATAAATCCTCAATGTCTTTTGAGCCATCTCTTTCCAGCTATATTTTTTAATCTGTTCTTTGCCTTTTAAGATTAATTCTTTTTGCAATTCTTCATTGTTTAAAACTAATTTAATTTTATTAACCATATCATTAATATCCTCAGCATTAAAATAGATTGCTGCATCACCTAAAACCTCAGGAAGACAACTAGAATCAGAGGAAACAACAGGCAAATTATATGTCATTGCTTCCAATGGTGGTAATCCGAAACCTTCACATAAAGAAGGGAAAATATACAAAGAAGCATTTTGATATAGAAAAGATAATTCATCATCAGAAACAAAATCTGTAAAGATTACATTAGCAGAAGCAATTCTTTGAAGCCGTCTATAGAAATAATCTATTTCACCTACTAAAATTAGCTTTAAGTCTTTTTTGTTTTCTAATAATTTATTAAAAGCTAAAATTAATCTTTCTAAGTTTTTATGGGGATAAGCATTGCCAACGTATAATAAATATTTTTTTGATGGCTTATTTTTTGATTCATTTAATTTAATTACTGGCACTCCTTCGTAAATAACCTCTACTTTTTCTGATCTAACTTTAAAATATTTTAGAATATCTTTTTTAGTAAAATTAGATACAGCAATAATTTTTCTAGCTCTTTTAATGGCAGAAGAAATAACTAATTTATAAGCTAAGTTTTTTAACCAATATCTAATTGGTCCCATTGTGGATGCTCTTCTGGTTGGAAATCTTTTGAGAATCAAATCATGAATTGTAATAACAAAAGGCATTCTATAAAAAATAGGTACATTGAAATGAGGAAAATGCATTAAATCAACTTTCGCTTGTTTAATTTTAAATGGCATAAAAATTTGTTCAAATAAAGTATACCATTGATAATCAGCTAATACTTTTTTAAAATTAGGATTAGTCGGATGATATTTATTCCAACTTTCTTTACGAATAAAAATAATATATTCATTATTTAAATCATTTTTTTCTAAATTTTCTATCAATTTTTGAACATAACGACCTAGCCCCTTTTGTTTAGGTCCATAAAAACGCGCATCAATACCTATTCTTATTTTCTTTTCTTTGTTCATATTATTCTGATAAAACCTTTAATGTTTTTTTAGCGCAATTCTGCCAAGAAAATTTTTGGGATTGCTTTAGTCCTTTTTTAATAAGCGATTCTCTCAAAATATTATCATTCAAAACAATTTCAATAGACCATGCTAATTCATCAATGTTTTTAGGATTTATCATCAACCCTGCATTGCTTACTACCTCTGGAAGAGATGAGTTAATTGAAGTAATTACTGGGATACCACAAGCCATAGCTTCCAATGGAGGGAAACCAAAACCTTCAAAGAAACTAGGATAAACAAAAAGACTAGCAAGATTATATAGAGATGGCTTATCTTCTTCTTCAACAAATCCAGTAAAAATTATTTTATCTTTTTTCTTTGATTTGTGAGCAACTTTAAAAATATCTTGATAAAGCCAACCTTTTGTTCCTGCAATGACTAATTTGTATTCTTCGTCTTTTAATAATTCAAAAGCATTGATTAAACCGATTAAATTTTTTCTTGGTTCAATTGTTCCAAAATAAAGAATAAATTTTTCTGGTAAATTATACTTTTTTTTAATTTCTGCATTATCATTTTTTATTATCCTAAACTCTTCACCAACACCCGAATGAACCACTTCTATTTTGTTCTCTTTAATTTTATAAAGATTAATTAAGTCATTTTTAGTTGACTGAGAGACAGCAATAATTTTATCAGCCTTATTTGCTTCTTCACGAGTGTTCATTAAAAATTTTTGCCAAGCTCTTTTACGCCATGAAAAGAATTCTGGATAATGCTCAAAAGATAAATCATGAAAAGTAATTATTTTTTTACATTTATTTGTTAATGGAGCAACAAAAAAATGAGGATTGAAATATATATCAATCCCTTTAAGTAATCTATCTATTTTAGGCTGATTAAGATAACGGGCTATAGCAAAAAAAATACGATTAGGAATTCTAAAATCTTTTAATTCAACATTATCTAAATTAAGCCAATCATAATCTAAATCAACTTTTTGATAAGCATTATAAAAAAGCTTATAATCTATTTCTGACTCTAAGGACAGTAAATGAGATAAAAGATTAATTGTATACTCTTCTACCCCCGTTCTAGTTCCTCGAGCTAAAACTCTGATGTCTATTCCAATGTTCATTAATAAAGTTTTCTATTTTTACCTTAAACTTTTCTTGATCAAATTCCATAGCTCTTTCTCTAATTATTTTAGAATCAAAATTATCTGAATTAAATTTTTTTAAAACTCTTATTAAATCACCTGATGTCTGCTTTTCAAAAAATAGTCCAGTTTTTCCATTTTGAACGATCTCTAAAGCGCCACCACTCTTATATGCTATTACTGGTCGTCCAGAAGCCATAGCTTCTATAGCAACAATTCCAAAATCTTCTTCTTGAGGAAAAAGGAATGCCTGGCAATGAGCATAATAATCTTTTAATTTTTTATCTGAAACTAATCCAATAAATTCAATATTTGATTTAGCTTTAGCTTGAAGTTTTTTTCTCTCTGGTCCATCACCAATAATCTTTAAGGGCCAACCTAACTGATTGAAAGCATCAATTACTAAATCAAATCTCTTATATGGTAAAAATCTACCAACCATCAAAAAATATTTATCAATTTTTGAAGCAATATGAAAAAGATTTGCTTTGACTGGAGGATGGATTACATCAGAATCTCTTTTATAATATTTTTCTATCCTATTAGATACAAAATTAGAATTAGCAATAAATTTATCAACTCTTTGAACTGATTGTTCATCCCAAATTCTAATATAGCTCATAAAAAAGGGAATAATTTTTTTAATCAAATTAGAATAACCAAATTCTTCAATGTATTTATGTGAATCATCCCATGCATAACGAATTGGAGTATGACAATAACAAATATGAAGAGTTTTTGGCGAAGTAATTATTCCTTTGGCATAACTAGCTGAATCAGAAAGAACTAAGTCATATTCAGACAAATCAAATTGTTCAATAGCTATAGGCATAAACATTAAAAAAGGACGATGATGAGATTTAACTAATGGAACATTTTGAAGAAAAGAAGTATAAATTTCACGCCCTTCAAAGGCATAACCAGTTCTTTTTTTATCATAAAGCAAAGTATAGATTGGCGCTTTTGGAAAAATCTGACAAAACGCTTCTAATACTCTTTCTGCCCCTCCATATTGGTTAAGATAATCATGGACTAAAGCAACTTTCATACTTGATGTCTTTTAAATAAAATAATAAAAGGAGTTTTTAAAATAACGATTAAATCTAAAGTTAATGACCAATTTTCCATATAGAAAACATCTAATTTTACTTCTTCGTCAAAAGAAATATCGCTACGACCAGAAATTTGAGCTAATCCAGTAATACCTGGCTTAATATAAAACATCCTCTGTTGTTCAAAATTAAACTTTTTTACTTCATAGGACATATGGGGCCTATAACCAACTATACTCATATCTCCTTTTAAAATATTAAAAAATTGAGGCAATTCATCTAAGGAATATTTACGAACAAACTCACCTATTTTAGTAATTCTAGGATCACCTTTAATTTTATGTAGTGGCTCTCCCTTACGAAGGTTCTTACTATTATCACTTTCTAATTCTTTAAGTATTTGATTCCCTTCTTCAGTTCCAAATTCACCGTCACAAAGATCAGCTTTCATAGAACGAAATTTATAAAAAACAAATTTTCTTTTACGATAACCATAACGACGATCTTTATAAAATATATCTCCAGGAGATTCAATCTTAATAGCCAAAGCAATTAGAAGATAAACTGGCGAAAATATAATAATAAAAAACAAAGAAAAAATAATATCAAATAATCTTTTAATAATTCTTCCCCATCCATCTAATGCAGTTTTTTTTATTTCAATAATCGGCACTTGTCCTAACATTTCAATATTAGTATTAGTAGTCAATGTTTGAAAAAGATTAGGAACAAATTTAAAGACCAAATGATTAGTTTCTGCAAAATTAATTAATTCTAAAACTTTTTCTTTAGACCAATCAGGATCAGTTAAAACAATTTCATCAACATCTTTATTTCTAACCTCTTCTTTAATCTTCTCTATGTCTGGTTCAATTAAGTTACCAACTAATTGATACCCTAAACTCGGTTCGTTCTTAATATTCAACATCACCTTTTGACTTATTCCATCTCTACCAATAACTAAAATTTGATTAGCGCCAAAATGATATTTTTTCATTAAATATCTTTGACAAAGAATTATTAAAAAACGTCCAAAAGAAATAAAAATAACAGCTGTCAGCCAACTAGCTAAAAGAAGAAAACGTGAATCAAATAATTCTTGACGAAGAAATATATAAAGAACTAAAGTCATCATTCCAGCTGAAAGGCCAATAATAATTTTAAAAAAATCTTCTAACAATTTACGAACTGGTTTAATTTTATATAATCCAATTAATGTAAAAATAATTAACATAAAGATAGAAACACCAATTACCAAAGCAATATACTCATTAAAAGGAAGATTTAAATGGAAAAGAACAGGTCTCCGTTGAACAACCCAAGAACTTGTTCTTAAATAATATGATAGTAAACCAGCTCCTAAAAGCATTAAGAAATCCAAAGGAACCAGAATAGAAGTAAAAAATAATTCTGATTTTTTCATTTTATACTTTAATCCTAATAGATTTTTAGATAAAAAACAACCATTCAGAAGGACGTTCCTTAAAACATATTAAAATATAAGAAGCCCACTTAATAAGTGTGCTTCTTATATAGCTCAAGCAAGTAATAAGCCGGGTTCTGTCTTGCCTGCCTACCGGCAGGCAAGCCTGCCTGTCGGCAGACAGGGATAGTCATCTATCTAGTCCCAACGTTACCATCGGGATCAAGCGAGCTACTTTTTTTCGCTATAAGCGAATTTGCTCTTGCACCAGACAGGGTTTACCACGCCTTATCATTTCTGACAGGCGAGAGGATTTAATCCTCACTTTTCACCTTTCCCTCTTTTCAGGAGATTACCCCTAAAATGAAGTAGTATTGTCTCTGTGGCACTTTCCCTATTCTTACGAACGGTGGAAGTTGTCCACTGTCGCTTTCCTCCGCCTCAGGCGGATTCGGTGCCCGGACTTTCCTCCCCGCAATACTGCGGGGCGACTATCTAACTTACTTGAGCTATTATAATTATAGCTTAATTTATAACACTGTCAAGCTCTATAAAAGGACCTGCTCTTTGTTCTCATTATCCAAAGCCTCATTAACTAATTTGTCTGCCTCTTTATTCTCTTCTCTCCGGATATGTTTAAAACTAACTTGTTTAAAATCAAGCATTGCATTCCAAACTTTAAGAAATAATAATTGTAAATCTTTTTCTTTAATCTTATATTCATGATTCATTTGCTTAATAATCAATTCGCTATCCATAAAAACACTTATTTCTAATTCTTTTGCCTTTTTTTTACCAAAAAGAAGTTTTGCTTTTTCTAAAGCAAAAATTAATGCTTGGTATTCTGCTTGATTATTAGTCGCTTCCCCAATAAACTCTCCATATTTCTTAAAAGTTTGTCCTTCTTGAATAATCACTACCCCGATAGCAGATGGACCTGGATTACCTCGAGATCCACCGTCAGTATAAATATTAATTTTCATAATTTAATTTTATTATTCTACTAATTTTAAATCAATTATTTTCATTTCTAAATCTCTTCGACCATTCCATTCATTAACAATAATTTCAAATACAATATTTACTAAATTTCCCTTTTTTAATAACGGCTCTTTGCCTCCTAATCCAAATGCGATAGCATTAAATTTCTTTGCTTTTCCATTTTTACCAAATATCATTAATTCCATTTTTAAATGCTTATTACCGTTACCTACTGTCCTTAAACTATAAATTTCTAAGTTTTTAGTTAAAAATTTAGGCGCATAATTATCTTTACCAAACGGAGCAAACTTTTGAATCATATCATAATTTGACCAATTAATATCTTCTAAAAATAATTCTGTATCAATCTTTAAAACAATCGTTGATTCTTGATCTTTCAATTCTTTTTCAACTATTTTATTAAAAATATTTTTAAATTGATCCAATTTAGATTGTTTCATCATAAAACCAGCTGCAACTTTATGTCCACCATAATTAATAAATAAATCAGCGCATTTATCAAATGCTTTTATCAAATTAAATTGAGGAACAGATCGACAAGAAGCATTTATCAAATTACCTTTTTGATTATAGACGATTGTTGGACAACCATATTTATCAGCAATTTTTCCAGCCATTAAACCAATTAAACCAACTGGCCAATTAGGATTACCTTCAATAATAAATTTTGGATATTCTCCATTAGAAAATTTTCCTTTTAAAATTATTTCTATTTCTTTAATAAGTTTTTCAGTTATGCTCTGTCTTAAAGAATTGTTTTGATTAATTTTTTGAGCTAATCCTTTTGCTTCTTTCTTGTTTTTACTAATTAAAAGATTAAAAGCTCCATCAGCATGATCCACGCGACTTGCTGCATTTAAACGAGGGCCTAATACAAAACCCAATGTATAAAAATCAAGATTAGTTAAAGGAGCTTTTCCGTTCAGAGGATTTTCAATTATTTCAGGAATTACTTTTGATACTTTCATTAATTCCTTTAATCCAAGCCATTTTGTTTGAGCCAAAACTCCTAAACCATACTTAACTAAAGTTCTATTTTCACCAACAATTGGCATAACATCAGCGACTGTTGCCAATGCAGTTAAATCAAGTAACCATTTTTTAAAAGGATCTTCAAGAGGCAAAAGAGCACAAGCTAGTTTATATGCTACACCAGCACCAGCTAATCCCTTAAAGGGATACTTATCACCCTTTTGACAAGGATTAACAATGGCAACTGCATTAGGTATTTTTTTACCAAACATATGATGATCAGTAATGATAATATCAACTCCCAATGAATTAGCTAAATCTACTTCCTCTGAATCGGAACTGGCACAATCAACTGTAATAATTAATTTTGTTCCCTTCTTAGCTAAAGATTTTATTGATTTATTATTTAAACCATGATTTTCTTTTTCCCTATTTGGAATATATGTATTAATATTTTTGATTCCTAACTCTTTAAGAGTCAGATATATGATCGTAGAAGAACAAATTCCATCAGCATCAAAATCACCATAAACCGTTATTTTCTCCTGTTTTTCTATTGCTTCTTTAATTCGTTTAACTGCTTTATCCATTCCCTTCAAAAGAAAAGGATCATGTATATCTTTTTGAAAATCAGAATTGAAAAACTCATCAATTTGTTTTTGAGTTTTTAAATCTCGATTATACAATAATTGAACAATTAAAGAAGAAAATTTTGGAAATTGTTTTAAAAAAGCGCTAGGCGCTTTTGGTCTAACTTGCCATTTCATAAAATTAATTAAGAATCTCTATAGCTGGTAATTTATCACCAATTAAAAATTTTAACATTGCACCACCACCAGTAGAGATATGATCTATTTTATCTGATAAATTCATTTTCTCTAATAAAAAAATACTATCTCCTCCACCAACTATTGAAAAAGTATCACTTTTAGCAATTGATTTAGCAATTTCTTTGCTACCATGAATAAACTTATCTGTTTCAATTAAGCCCATTGGTCCATTCCAGATAACTGTTTTGGCTTGAGAGATTATTTTATTATATAGTAGTACTGTATCTGGTCCAATATCTAAAACCATTTCATTTTCATTAGTTTTTCCAATTGGAACAATCCTAGAAGAAGCATTGCCAGAAGAGTCTACTGAAGCAACAGCATCAATCGGTAGATTAAGCTTAATATTAGTTAATTCCATTTTTTCAATTTCTTTGATCATCCCTCCTTCAACAACAGATCTACCAATAGCAAATCCTTTAGCCGCAATAACAGTATTAGCTAAAGCTCCTCCTAAAAGTAAATTATCAGCTTTAGTTAAAAATTCTTCTATAAATTTAATTTTAGTAGAAATTTTTGCTCCACCAACAACAACGACTAAGGGTCTCTCGGCTTTATCTAATACATTAGAAAGAGTTTTAATTTCTTTTTCTAATAATAAACCTGCGCAGGAAAGCAAATAATTGGGAATTCCTACTAAAGAAGCATGAGCGCGATGACTTACGCTGAAGGCATCATTAATATAAATTTCTCCATAACTAGCTAACTTTTTAGCAAAATCAGAGTCATTATTTTCTTCTTCTTTATGAAAACGAAGATTTTCTAAAAGAATAATTTCTCCAGATTCAATATTGCTAACTCTTTCTTTAATATCTTCTCCAATACAATCATCTAATTTAATAATTTCCTTATTTAAAAGTTCTTTTAATCTTTTAGCAATAGGATCTAATCTTAAGTTTTCTACAATTTTACCATTGGGTCTGCCAAGATGAGATAATAGAATGATTTTAGCATCTTGATCTAACAAATAATTAATGGTTGGTAAAACAGTTTTGATTCTCCAATCTTCTTTGTTATCAACTTTCTTATCATCTCCTAGAGGAACATTAAAATCAACCCTTACTAAAACACGTTTATTTTTAAAATCAAAATCTTTAAGAAATTTCATAATTAATTATTGATTTTTTCTATAATTCTAATAAACTCACTTCCATTTATAGATGACCTACCAATTAATAATCCATCCATACTAGCATCGTTAATATAATCAACTGCATTTTTACTTGTTACACTACCACCATAAACAATATTTGCCTTGTCTGCTATAGAACGATTATAAAGTTTAGTTAAAATTTTTCTAATAAATAAGGTTGCTTTCATTGCGTCATCAGACGAACAAGAATTACCAGTTCCAATCGCCCAAATAGGTTCATAGGCAATAACGATTTCACTAATATGAGCAGATAAAATTCCTGTTAAATCTTTTTCTAATTGGTCTCCAACTATTAAACTCATTTCATTAAGTGGTCTACCTTCAGAATTAAAAGTATCTCTTGTCTCTTCACCGATGCATAGGATTGGTTTTAGTCGTGATTTCAAAGCAATTTTAAGTTTCTTATTAACAATATAATCGGTTTCTTTAAAATACTTTCTTCTTTCTGAATGACCAATAATTACATATTCACAATTTAAGTCCTTTAACATTGAACAAGATATTTCTCCCGTAAAAGCTCCTTTTTGTTCTTGAAAACAATTCTGTGCTCCCATTATAAAATTACTATTTTTAAAGGATTGGATAATATTCTGTAGATAAACAAAAGGAGGACAAATTATTATTTCTGTTTTTTTTGATTTATTAGTCAATCCTTTTTTTATAACACTCAAAAGATGATTAACTTCTTTTTGAGTGCTTGGATTGCATTTCCAATTACCAATAATTAATATTTTTTTATCCATTGTTTTTAATTTTTTTCTTAATAATAATTCCAGTTACAAAAACTACAGCTAAGAGAATAAATAATAAAGAGATTTCCTGATAATATTTATTAAATAATTCTTGATTATAACCGATAGTATAACCAAGAAACGCTAAAATAATTATCCAAATACTAGAACCTAAAGATGTATAAAAAATAAAATACTTTAAATTCATTTTAGAGAAACCAGCTGGTATAGAAATTAATTGTCTAACCCCGACAATCAATCGACCGATAAAAGTAGAAGCATTACCATATTTCAAAAAATATTTTTCTGCTTTATCAAGTTTTTCAGGACTAATTAATAAAAATTTAAAAAATTTATGATTAACTAAAGAATAAATAATTTTACGACCCAATGTATATGCTAAATAATAATTGATCAAAGAACCTAACAAACTACCCAATATTCCAGCTAAGATAACTAAATAAATATTGAATTCACCCTGATAAGCTAAATAAGCAGCTGGAGGAATAACAATCTCTGAAGGAAATGGGATAAAAGAACTTTCAATAGTCATTAAAATAACTATTCCGTAATATCCTATTTTTGAAATTATACCAGCTACCAAAGATGCCAGCCAAATAAAAATACTTTCTATCATTTTATTTTCCTTAAAAATTCAGCTGCTTTTTCTGGTTCAATGGTACTAATCTCTATACCAACACCTAATTCAAAACCAGCCCAAACACTAGTTTTGGGAAGAATATTTAAATGCCAATGGTATTGATCATAATTCCCTTCATCACAAGGAGCAGTATGAAAATAAAAATTATAAGCTGGATCCTTAAGTCCTTTATATATTTTATTTAAAGCAACTTGCATGGCATCAGAAAAATATTCTTTTTCTTCTTCAGTCATTTTTTCAAAATATGGCTTATGCTCTTTCGGATATACTCTAACTTCAAAAGAAACCTGCGAAGCAAAAGGACAAACTACTAAAAATTTATCATTTTCATAAATAATTCTCTTCCTATCCTTAAGTTCCCATTCAATCATCGTACAATAAACACATTTTCCCTGACTTCTATAGAATGCTTCTGCTCCATCAGCACTAGATCTTAAATCAGGATCAATTACAGGAATAGCTAATAATTGAGAATGAGGATGAGATATTGAAGAGCCTGCTTCTCTTCCATTATTATGAAAAATAGAAATATATTTAACAAATTTCTTATTCATTAATTCTAAATATCTCTTTTGGTAAAGATCAACTACCATTTTTACTTCATCTTTAGTAAATAATGCCATTTGTCTTTCATGGTCAGCTGTGATAATTACTTCATGATAACCTACCCCATCCATTATACGATTAGGACCTTCTTTCCTTTGATTTAACTCTTTAGCTGGGGCAAAAGCAGGAAAATCATTAGGATAAGAGACAACAAACCAAGAACCATCCTTATTATTAATCTTATCAATTGATTTTTCTAATATTTCTGGCTTACAAAAAAAACACTTATCTGATGAAATTGCATCCTTAACTCTTTTATGTTCAGCAAATGTTTCTGGACGACGAGCTCTACCAGTAGCAACGACCACCCAGTCATTAGAAACTAAATCCATTCTTAATTCTGATGGAAATTCCTTCTTATTTTTTATCATATTTACCAAAAATCAAATTAAATTTTATTTTAAATAATTCTCTAAAGGTATTTAAATACCCCCTTAGACTAACTCTGCTATTTGGATCATTAATCCAATAAGTTGGTATGATCCCTATCTTATAACTCAACTTTTTAGCTAAAGCTAATGCTTCAATATCAAAACCCCAACGATCAATCAATGAACGCTTAAAAATGCTTTTAGCTGTTTTATCAGTAAATGCCTTAAACCCGCATTGAGTATCCCAAATACCAGGAACAGCTAATAATTGAATTAAAAGATTTCCAAAATTACCTAAAATTCTTTTATGGAAAGGTTGAGAAACAGCTTGTTTAGCTCCAATTGCATCTTTACTGTCGCGAGAACCAATTACTACTCTATATCCTTGTTCAAATAAAGGAATCATTTTTTCAAAATGATTAATAGTAGTAGCATTGTCCGCATCCATGAAAAGACGAATTTGACCCATTGATTCAAGCATTCCCTGCCTAACAACCCATCCTTTTCCATGGTTTTCCTTATTATCTATTATTCTTAAATTTTTAATTAAATCAGCAACTTTTTCAACAACTTCAACTGTTTTATCTTTAGAACCATCATTAACAACAACAATTTCATAGGAATAATCCTGTTTGCTTAAATAATGATCAATATCCAAAAGAGTATTAGTAATTCTCTTGCTTTCATTATACGCAGGTATAATAACTGATAAAAAAATATTCTTCATATTGCTTGTATTATACAATATTTTTAGATAAGATACAAAACATATGCATAAATACAATATAATTACATATGGTTGCCAAATGAATGAGTCTGACAGCCAAAAAATATCTACTCAATTAGAAGATAAAGAATATAAGCATGTTGATAGCCCAGAACAGGCAGATTTAGTAATAGTTAATGCATGCTCTGTTAGACAATCAGCAATTGATAGAGTAAAAAGCAAAATTAAGCAATTAAATAAATTAAAAAGACAAAACTCAAAGCTAAAAGTAATATTAACAGGATGTATTTTAGAAAAAGATAAAAAAGAATTTGAAAATCAAGTTGATGAAATTTGGCCTATTACTGATTTCAATAAAGAAACCAAATGCCAATCTTATGCTAAACAAAATTATGTTTTTGTTCCAATTATGACTGGATGCAATAATTTTTGCTCTTATTGCGCTGTTCCATATACAAGAGGAAGAGAAAAATCAAAATCAGCAATAAAGATTATTAAAGAAGTTAAAAATTTAATTAAAAATGGATATAAGGAAATAATTTTACTTGGACAAAATGTTAATAGTTATAAGGACAAATTAACATTTCCTCAATTACTTCAAAAACTCAATGATCTTCCTGGCAACTTTGAATTAAGTTTCCTTACTTCGCATCCAAAAGATATGTCCAATGAATTAATTAAAGTAATTGCTCATGGAGAAAAAATTTCTAAAAAAATTCATTTACCAATTCAATCAGGAGATAATCAAATCCTTAAAAGAATGAATCGTAATTATACAATTGAACATTACAAAAAACTAATTAAAAAAATAAGAAAATTAATACCAAATTCAGAGATTTCAACTGATATCATCGTTGGATTCCCTGGAGAGACAGAAAAACAATTTCAAAATACAGTCAAACTGGTTAAAGAAACTAAATTTAAAAAAGCATTTATTTCTTCTTATTCCCCTAGACCAGGTACATCTGCGTTTAAAATTAAAGATAATATTATATCTAACGAAAAAAAGAGAAGAAAAAAAATTATTTCAAATATTTTTGAAAACAAAAAAAAATTAAATAACAAGTTAATTGTTATACTTGGCCCTACTGCTTCTGGTAAATCCAATATGGCCATTAAGCTTGCTAAAAAATTTAATGGTGAAATAATTTCTGCTGATTCTCGTCAGATTTATAAAGGAATGAATATTGGAACAGCTAAAATAAAGAAAAAAGAAATGAAAAATATTCCTCATCATTTAATAGATATTATTAAACCAAATGAAGAATTTACTTTGGCTGATTTTAAAGAAAAAGCCGTAAAAATAATTGGAGATATACAAAAAAGAAATAAAATTCCATTTTTAGTTGGTGGCACAGGATTATACATACAAGCAATAGTTGATAATTTTCAAATTCCTGAAGTCAAACCAGATAAAAAACTTCGTCTTAGATTAGAGAAAAAAACGAATCAAGAGTTATATAATCAACTTAAAAGAATAGACCCAGAGGCCTTAAAAATAATTAATATTAATAACAAAATAAGAATAATTAGAGCATTAGAAGTTTGTTTATCAACGAAACAAAAATTCTCTAAGCAAAAAATTAAAAAACCAGCTTTATTTAATATTATTCAAATTGGATTAAAAAAAGACTATAAAATTCTTGATAAAAAAATATCAAAAAGAGTTGATGAAATGATTGAAAATAGATTGCTTAATGAAGTTAAAAGTTTAATTAAAGAATACGGCACTAAGCCGTATTCTATGAGCGGAATTGGATATAAAGAAGCTATCCTCTATCTCAAAAAAGAAATATCATTAGAACAAACTAAAGAATTAATTAATATTCATAGCAAACAATATTCTAGACGACAAATGTCATGGTTTAGACGAGACAAACGAATTAAATGGGTTAAAAATTATCAAGAAGCTAAAAAGCTAATTCAAGATTTCTTTTTTTAAAATTTCTTTAACAACTTCAGGATTAGCTTGTCCCTTACTACTACCCATAACCTTGCCTACTAAAAACTGAAGAGCATTTTCTTTTCCTGATTTTAAATCGTCGACTGGCTTAGGATTATCTTTAATTACTTGTTTAACTATTTCAGTTAATGATTCTTCATCATTAACTTGTTTCAAAT
>Ga0307992_1000496_pt1 | contig 24997 bp, 28 predicted proteins | sample EllFjometagen133_FD_203162 | JGI IMG/M metagenome (GOLD analysis project Ga0307992, IMG submission 203162) | Marine microbial communities from Ellis Fjord, Antarctic Ocean - #133 | ecosystem: Environmental > Aquatic > Marine > Unclassified | place: Southern Ocean | collected 2014-10-08
ACTCGTCCAGATACGATTTTTGGAGCAACATTCATGGTTTTATCGCCAGAGCACGAATTAGTTGGGAAAATTACCACTCCAGACAAATTAGAAGATGTGAAAAAATATCAAGAAGAAACCAAAAAAAAGCTTGATATAGAGAGGCAGATGGAAGACAAAGAAAAAACAGGAGTTTTTATAGGAGCTTATGCTATCAATCCCGCTACCAAAGAAAAGATTCCTATTTATATTGCCGATTACGTCCTACCTCATTATGGTTATGGGGCGATAATGGGAGTCCCTTCACACGACGAAAGAGATTATGGGTTTGCCAAAAAATTTAATTTGCCAATCAAAAAAATAGAGCTGAACAAAACAATAAAGCAAACTATAAAATGGTTGGAGAAAAAAGCTTGTGGCGAAGAAACCATTAATTACAAACTTCGGGATTGGATTTTTTCAAGACAAAGATATTGGGGCGAACCAATTCCTCTTGTTTTCTGCGAAAAATCCAAAGAGAGAATTGAAAAAGGAGATTACGAAAAGGGGGAGTTTAGCAAAGGAGAATTGTTAAATCCAGGTTGGATTGCCTTATCAAAAAAAGATCTTCCCTTAGAGTTGCCTAATTTAGAAAAATATCAGCCAAGCGGCACGGGAGAATCTCCCTTAATTCAAGCAAAGGAATGGGTTCAAACAAAATGTCCAAAATGTGGAAGCGTGGCTGTTAGAGAAACCAACACAATGCCACAATGGGCTGGTTCTTGCTGGTATTTTATTCGTTATCTTGATTCGAAGAATAAAGAGGAATTAGCCGGAAGTAAATTAATGAAAAAATGGTTGCCAGTTGATTTCTATATCGGCGGAGCAGAGCATGCGGTACTTCATTTATTATATTCTCGTTTTTGGATAAAGGTTTTGTATGATGCAAAAATTATTCATTTCAACGAGCCATTTTTAAAATTGCAAACAATTGGATTAATTTTGGCATCGGATGGACAGAAAATGTCAAAATCCCGAGGCAATGTTATAAATCCCGACGAGGTGATTGAAAATTATGGGACAGACGCTTTTCGCCTTTACGAAATGTTTATGGGGCCTTTTGATCAGTCAATTTCTTGGGATTCAGATGGAATTTTGGGAACAAGGAGATTTCTTGAAAAAATTTGGAATATTTTTTCAGAATTAAACGGGAAAGACAGCAAAAAAATTGAAAGAAAATTACACCAACTTATTAAAAAGGTTACAGAAGATGTTGAAACGCAGAAATTCAATACTGCTATTTCCACAATGATGGAGTTTATCAATGAAGTTCAAGTTTTTGGTATTTCTAAAGAACAAGCAGAGATTTTTTTGAAAATTCTTACTCCTTTCGCTCCGCATATAACCGAGGAGCTATGGCAAAAGTTAGGACACGGGGATTCTATCTTCAAAGAGAAATGGCCCGAATATGATAAAACGCTCATAAAGGAAGAAGCATTTTATTTAATTGTTCAGATAAACGGTAGATTGCGAGATACTATTGGAACGCCCCTGGGGATTTCTGAAAAACAAGCCAAGGATTTAGCTCTGAAATCCGAAAAAATTCAAAAATGGCTTGAGAATAACAAAATAAAAAAAACAATTTTTGTAAAAGACAAATTAATTAATTTTGTGATAGAATAAATTAAAATTCGTTTGTCTAATTAAACTATTTGAATATTTTGTTTTTGCTTACTTTATAAGCGTTTTGCGCGGACATGATCCAGATAAGCCTCGCAACCTTGCAAAATCTGTTACAGTCGAATAAGATATTCACAATCGAACTTTCTGGCTTTATTTTTTTATGTTAGAATAGGGACATTATGGATATGGTAAAAAAGTTGTATCAAGCAACAGGTAAAACAATTCTATTGGGCAATTCAGCGATTGTTCGGGGAGCTCTAGAATCAGGAGTTCAATTTGTTTCCGTTTATCCAGGGACTCCAGCTTCAGAAATCGGAGATACTTTTTCTTTATTGAGCAAGGCAGGAAAAAAAGATTTCTATTTTGAATATTCAACTAATGAAAAAGTAGCCATGGAAGCTGGAATCGGCGCGAGTTATTCTAATTTAAAGACGCTAGTTGCAATGAAGCATTTCGGCTTGAATGTTGCTAGCGATGCTTTGCTACCCTTCGTTTATACTGGCTCAAAGGGGCCCACAGTCATTGTAGTGGCCGATGATCCTTCTTGTCATAGTTCTGGTCAATCAGAAGAGAATACTAGGGCATTTGGCGAATTGGCTCATATTCCTATTTTAGAACCGTCTGATTCACAAGAATGTAAAGATTTTATAAAATTAGGTTTTGAGATTTCAGAAAAATTTAATATTCCTGTGATATTGCGTACTACTACTCGTGTAGCCCATCAAAGTAGTATTGTTAAGCTCGGACAGATAAAAAAGCCAAATCGAAAGATTGGATTTGTTAAAGATTATAAGAAATTTGTAACAATGCCACCGCGAGTCTTAGATATGCACGAAGAGCTTTTGGAAAAAATAGAGAAAATTAGAAAGATATCAGAAAATTCCAAAATAAATCAAACAGTTAATATGGCTAAGGGCGCAAGCATAAAGAAGGTTGGAATTATAACTTCTGGAATAAGCCATCTTTATGTTGCAGAGGCTTTAAATAAATTAAAGCTAGAAATTCCTGTTTTAAAATTAGGATTTTTTAATCCTTTACCAGAGAAAAAGATTAATAAGTTTATTAAAACATTAGATAAAGTTTTGATCGTTGAAGAGCTAGAACCATATTTAGAAAGAGAGGTAATGATTTTAGCAAAAAATGCAAATCCTAAATTAGAGGTCTTAGGAAAAAGTGTATTGCCTCAAGTTAGAGAATTAAGACCTGAATTTGTAACATTGGCAGTTTCAAAATTGGCTAACAAAAAATTTAGCCTAGAGAAAATAAAATTGCCTAAAAGTTTTAAAAGATTTCCTGGTCTGTGTCCGGGTTGTCCATATTGGTCTGTTTTTAACGGAGTTAAGCAAGCCATAAAAGAAAGCGGATTGCATAAAAATGATATCATTTTTGGTGGAGGAATCGGATGCTATATGCTTGCTTCTTTTGTGCCTCATGAGATTCAAGATTATTTACTTTGCATGGGATCTTCTATCGGAGTAGCGCATGGCATTAAAAAGGCTAGCCCAAAACAGAAATTGATTACCTTTATTGGTGATTCTAGTTTTTTCCATGCTGGAATACCGGCATTAGTTAATGTTGTTCATAATCAATCTAATCCCTTGATTATAGTTATGGATAATAAGACAGCTGCAATGACTGGCCACCAACCTTATCCAGGCATTGAGAAAACCGGACGAGGAATAAATGGTCCAAAAGTCAAAATAGAAAAGGTAATTAAGGCATGTGGTGTAGATAATTTAGAAATAATAGATCAAAAAAAAGATTATCCAAAGTTTGTTAAAACAGTTAAAAAATTTCTTAAAGAAGATAAATTAACGGTTATAATCGCCCGTAGTCCTTGCTTACGTATTAAAAAATGAAGAATAAAAATGAACAATTCAATATAGTGCTTTCTGGCGTTGGTGGCCAAGGCCTTATTACCTTGGGAAAAATTATTTCACAAGCTGCTTTTTTTCAAGGAGAAGAAGTGAAAATGTCCGAGCTTCATGGTCTTTCTCAGAGAGGAGGTTCCGTAGCTGTTCAGGTTAGATTTGGAAAAAACATTCATTCTCCATTAGTCGCTCAAGCTGAAGCAGATTTAGTTTTTTCCTTAGAAAGAAATGAAAGTTTGAAAAATTGTTATTTTGCTTCAAAAAATAAGACAATTTTTTTAATAAATGATTTTTCAATTTTTTCATCTTCTTTTGGGAACAACAAATTACCTTCTTTGCAAAAAATTTTGACAGAGATTAAACCATTTGCAAAAAGAATTTATACCATTAAGGCGTCAGAAATAACAAGAGAGAAATTAGGGACAGAAATAATAGCTGGAGTTTATATGCTCTCTGGAGCAGCACTTAAGGGATTAATCCCTATTAATCCAATTAATTTATTAAAGGCCATGCAGACAATTCTTGGAAAGAATTTTGCTATTAATAAAAAGGCATTCGATTTAGCCAAGGAAAGTTTTAATATTTAGAAATTTTATGCAGGCGATAATTCTAACAGCAGGAAAAGGAGAGAGGATGCAGCCTCTCTCTTTTGAAAAGCAGAAGCATTTAATAAAAATTCTAGGGAAAACTATCTTAGAACATAACTTAGAACAACTAGATGGCCTAGTTGAAGAAGTGATTTTAGTGATAAGGCCAGACAGAAAGTGTAAAGAAATCAAAGATCTTATAGGCGATAGATATAAGAAGTTAAAGATAAAATATGCAATTCAGAAAAGAGCATTAGGAACAGGTGATGCTGTTAAATCTTCTTTATCCTTACTCGAGGATAAATTTCTTTTATTAAACGGAGATGACTTATACGACAAGAAGGATATCAAAAAGGTTTTAAAAACATTTCCTTGTCTTTTAGCCAAAGAAGTAAAAAGGCCTCAATTTTTTGGAGTTGTTGAAACGAAAGAAGGACTAATCCAGTCGCTTATTGAAAAGCCGTTAAAACCAAAATCAAATTTAGCTAATACTGGCCTCTACTTTTTACCTAAGGAAATTTTAAATTATTCTATTAACAAATCTTCAAGAGGCGAATATGAGTTTACTGACTATATCAAACAGTTTATTAAAGACGAGAAATTAAATATAATAAAAGCAAGCCAATGGATTCCAGTTTCTTATTCTTGGAATCTTTTAGAGGCAAATAAGGTCTTACTGTCTGGTATAGAAAAATTATATCAAGGAAAAATTGAAAAAGACTGCCATCTTTTTGATAAGATTATTATTGGGAAAGGAACAGTAATTAAAAGCGGGACATATATTGAGGGACCAGCTTGGATTGGCGAGAATTGTGTTATAGGGCCGAATTGTTTTTTAAGAAAATTTACCAGCATTGGCAATGATTGCCGTATTGGTCAAGCAGTTGAGATAAAAAATTCTCTTATTGGCAAGAATACTAATGTTGCCCGCCTCTCTTATATAGGAGATTCTATTATAGGAGAAAACTGCAATCTAGGAGCAGGAACAATCACTGCTAATCTTCGACATGATGGAGAAACTATTAAGACAGAGATTAAAAATAAATTGATTGATACTAAAAGAAAAAATTTCGGAACTGTTTTAGGCGATGGCGTTAAAACGGGTGTGGGGACCTTAATCTATCCAGGCAGAAAAATTTGGCCAAACAAAATCACTTTGCCGGGCGAAAAGGTGACAGAGGACATAATATAATATGAATAAAACAAAGGCATTGATTTTATTCTCCGGTGGGCTAGATTCAATTTTAGCGGCAAAGCTTTTAATGGAGCAAGGAGTTAAAGTCCAAGGACTTATCTTTAAAAGTTATTTTTTTGATCTTGGGCGAGCCCAACAAACAGCTAAAGAAATTGGCATTAAATTAAAAATAAATGATTTTTCAAAAGAGCATTTGAAAATGGTGAAAAAACCGAAGCATGGCTATGGTAAAAACATGAATCCATGTATTGATTGTCATGCTTTAATGTTCAAGATTGCTAAGAGAATTATGGAAAAAGAAAATTTTGATTTTGTTGCCTCGGGCGAGGTTTTAGGAGAACGGCCGATGTCTCAAAACAAAAACGCTCTAAAATTAATAGAAAAAGAGTCTGGTCTAAATGGGTATCTTTTACGACCCTTATCAGCTAAATTATTAGAACCAACAGAGATAGAAAAAAGGGGATTAATAGATAGAGAGAAATTATTAGATATCAGAGGGAGATCAAGAAAGAAACAATTGGAGTTAGCAAGAAAATGGAAAATTAAGGAATATCCTAATCCCGCTGGTGGCTGTCTTTTAACAGATATTAATTTCAGTAAGAGATTTAAAAAATTACTTGATAAATATCCAAAAGTAGGAGAAAGTGATGTTAATCTTTTAAAAATTGGCCGTCATTTTTGGAATGATAGCAATAAAATTATTGTTGGCAGAAATCATCAGGAGAATTTAGGGATAAAAAAGTTAAAACAGAAAAATGATATTTTGATTGAGCTTAAGGATTTTACAGGACCAACGATTCTAATTCGGGGTTATCAAGGAAAAATTTCTGAAAAAGCGATTGCTGAAGCACAGAGACTTATCCAACATTATTCTATTAAAGCTAGAGATAAAAAAGATTTAAAATTTAAAATATTTTAATTTATGTTTTTCGGATTTTCTCTTGAAGATACTTTTGATCATTTTTTGAAGACGGAATCAAGCCAATTTTTCGTTAGCGTAGCTATTCGTTATTTGGCGTTGGGAATGGTTGCTATCTTTGAACCGATTTATCTTTATTTATATTTTGGCCGATCAATAAGTCATGTTTTATTATTCTGGGCAGCTTTTTCGGGTATTTTCGCTTTAACCGTTGTTTTCGGAGGGAGAATAATGGCACGACTTGGATTAAAGAAAACGATGCTTTTGTCGAATTTTTTCTTTTTTGGTTACTATATTTGTCTTTTTTTTATTGAAGATTTTTTTCTGCTAGCCCCCATGGCAATAATTCTAAGAGCAATTGGAGCAACTCTTTTTTGGCCAGCTTTTCATACTGATTTTATTCGTTTTTCAAAAACTAGTCGCAGGGCAGAGCATGTGGGAAAAATGAGCGCAGTATGCTTGACTGCTGGAATTATTAGCCCTGTTGTCGGAGGCTTTATTTTAGCTGGGCTTGGTTATGCAGCCTTGTTCACAGTAGTATTAGTGACTCTTTTCGCTTCTACATTCCCTTTGTTCCTTTCAAAAGAACGACACGAAGTTTATACCGATTCTTATAAGCAGGCATGGAAGAGAATTTGGAAAAACAAGAACGAAAGTTTGGCTCTAGCCTCCTTAGGTATTGAAAGTGGAATAGATGCTTTTATTTGGCCTATTTTTATTTTTATTCTTGGCATAAGCTATAAAGAAATGGGTGGCATTTCTACCTTTGCTTTATTCGTTTCCGCTCTTTTTGCCTTTTATATGGGCAAGGTAACTGCTAAAAAAAATCGTTTTAAATTATTGAACATAGGTTCTATTTTATTATCTTTTTCTTGGGCAATAAAATTTTTTGTTACAAATACGATGTCTGCATTTTTAGCTCAGAATTTTTATAGAATTTCCAAAACAACTGCACTCATCCCGTTCAGAACTATTTTATATAATAAAGCAGCGTCTAGAGAGGATCACGCCGATGAATTTATTGTCTATCGCGAGATTATAATTAATATTTCCAGATTTTTCTTTTTGATGTTTTTGGCTGGACTTTTCTTTATTATAGATCAAGTAAATTTGAGTTTTATAATTGCCATTATCGCTTCTGCCGGTTTTAGTTTTTTAGCAAAACCACGTTTATTTTCTTTTAAAAAATTAAGATTGAAAAAATGAAAGCAATAAAAATTGGTATTTTATTTACAATTTTATTTTCTTTTGCTTTAGCTATTTATTTTTCTTTTTCTTATCCGCAATTGCCAGAAAAAATGGCTTCTCATTGGAATACTAAAGGAGAAGTAGATGGTTATACGTCAAGATTCTGGGGATTATTTTTAATGCCCATTATTTCTCTTGGATGTTTCTTACTTTTTCTTTTTATACCCAAGATCGATCCCCTCAAAAAAAATGTAGAAAAATTTAGAAAATATTTTGATATTTTTATTTTAATTTTCATTCTTTTTTCTCTCTATATCTATCTTCTAACGATTTTTTGGAATTTCGGTTTTAGATTCAATATGAGCCAGCTAATGGCTCCAGCCATGGGATTTTTATTTTTTTATTGCGGAATTTTAATAAAAAATGCCAAACGAAACTGGTTCATTGGCATAAGAACTCCTTGGACGTTAAGTAGCGATAAGGTCTGGGACAAAACTCACGAGATCGGGGGCAAGCTTTTTAAAATCATGGGGATTATTTCTTTTCTAGGAATTATTTTCCCGAATTATTTTGTTTGGTTACTTTTATTTTCAACCCTTGCAATTACTCTATTTATTTTTCTTTATTCATATTTTGAGTATCAAAAAGAGATGGAAGAATAAGATTATTTTTTATTTTTATTCGAAGGTTTTTGCAGTCGCATAGAAACAAGAACCACAATTATTGTCACTATTGCCGCATATGCGAATTTGCTAATGATGCTTCCCTTGTCTTTGAATAAATTTTCAAATAAACTTTTTATTGCTTCATTCCATGCGAGCGCTGCGACTAAGCCAAAGCCACCCATAATAAGGGCGATGCTTTTTTCTTGAACAGCAGCTTTTGTTTTTTGAGCTTTTCTTATAGCTTCCTTTCTTTTGCTTTCTTTTTTCATATTTATTATGTTAAAATATATTAACTAATTAAATTATTTTACCATGAATTTTAATTTTATAGAATTAATTGATCCCAAGTTTGAGATATTGAATTATAAGTTAGGATATAACACGTTTTTTCAGTACATAGTCGCTTTGGGCGTTTTTTTGTTAAGTATTTTTATTCTTATAATTTTTCAGAAGATCATAGTTCATAAATTAAAAAAGATGGCTAAGAAAACAGCTGTAGAGATTGACGATCTTTTAATGGCTATGATCAGTGCTCTTGGCTGGCCCTTTTACGCCTTTTGGTCTTTTTATATCGCCTTGCGTTTTATCAGTGTACCTCAAGTTTTCTCTAAGTATTTGCCAATAATAATTTTTATTCTAACAATTTATTATATTGTGAAAATAATTCAAGTCTTGATTGATTATTGGACCCATAAACTTGTCGCGGACAAAGAAGATGCTCTAGAGATAGATGCTTCGTCCGCTAAGTTTTTTCGTCGGATATTAAAAGGAATTTTATGGATAATAGCAATAATTTTGGTTCTCCAGAATTTAGGATATAATATTTCTACTCTAGCAGCCGGACTGGGTATTGGCGGCATTGCAATAGCTTTCGCATTACAAAATATTTTAGTAGATATTTTTGCCTCTTTTTCTATTCATTTTGATAGACCGTTCCAAGTTGGTGATTTTATCGTTATTGGAGAGGAGGGGGGGACAGTAAAAAGCATTGGCATAAAATCCACTCGACTTGAATCTTTACAAGGAGAGGAACTGATAGTATCCAATAGAGAGTTGACTGAAGCAAGGGTTCATAATTTCAAAAGAATGGAGAAGAGAAGAGTCGTTTTCAATCTAGGAGTTGCATATGAAACGCCGATAAAGAAGCTAAAAAATATTTCTAATATAATCAAGAAGATTGGAGATAAAATTGATTTAGTAGAAATGGACAAGATTTATTTTAAAGAATTTGCTGATTTTAGTTTGATTTTTGAGATAGTTTATTTTTTAAACTCAACCGACTTTGATGTTTTTGTAAAGGCAAGAGAGCAAATCAATTTAGCGATTAAAGAAGCGTTTGAAAAAGAAGGGATTCAAATGGCTTATCCAACTCAAACAGTTTTCGTTAAAAAATAATTTTGCCCTATTTATTTAATTAAAAATCTCTAGAATCTCCCTGCCCCCGCTTTCTCATTGGAAAGCGGGGGCAGTCTTGTGTATCTTATGGATCTGCCATCTACGCATTCTCAGGGACGATTCTTTGTTTTGTAATTGTCTCGGTCTAGTGATGAGTCCGCACTAGACAAAATCGATTTGTAAAATTTTAGAATTGTTGTATGATAAAAAAATGGCACGAGTTATTGCTATAGCCAACCTAAAGGGAGGCGTGGGCAAAACTAACGTCTGCATCAACCTCTCTATGTTCTTGTCTGCCTTGGGCAAACGGGTTTTGCTCGTTGATTTGAGTCCCCAAGGAGACGCTACTTTTTGTTTAGGAATTAAGTCGTCGCCAAATTTTATTGGCGATGTTTTATTAAAGAAAATTAAACCTCGCGTGGCCATTAAAAGCACTGCTTATTTTGGTTACGACATTATGCCTTCTTTTTCGAGATTAGAAGAGATTGTTTCTGAATTAAAGAGGGCTCGCAAGACGGAAAAACGGTTGAAAGAGGCATTGGAGCGAGTTCAAGAGGATTATGATTTTATTATCATAGATACTCCCTCTGATTTTAACGCCTTGATTGCCAATGCCCTTATTGCTGCTGACGAGATTATTATTCCTATTCAATGCGAGTATTTGGCCCTAAGAGCCGCCAATAAACTTGCTAAATTTATTAAATCTTTTAGAAATTTAAAAGACAAAGAAACGAATGCTCTTTTGACAATGTATGGCTGGAGAAGTTTACTTTCTAGATCTGTTGCCAAAAGAACAAAGAAAGAGTTTCCTGGTTCTGTTTTTAATACCATTATTCCAAGAGCAGCAATCTTAGCGCAATCCGCAGAATTAAAAGAGCCGATTCTAAAATCTGCTCCTAACTCGCGTGCCGCCCGCGCCTTTCGCCAGTTGGCAGAGGAGGTTATAAACAGAAAAAAGAACAAAAAATAATCAATTATTGATTATTAATAAGAATAAAAATATTGAGGAAAATCTTCCTTTTTTATTTTCATTTATTAAATGTGCCGAGGGAGGGACTCGAACCCTCATGGACAATGTCCATGCGATTTTGAATCGCACGCGTAAACCAATTCCGCCACCTCGGCGATATTTTTATACTAACAAGAAAGATGTCTCTTTGTAAATATTTTAGTTTGTTTTACAATCCGGATTTGAGCATTTGGTTTGGCCTCGTTTTGTTTTTATCAAAGGCCATTTGCATTCAGGGCAGAATTCTCCGGTTGGTTTATCCCAAACAGCAAAGTCACATTTAGGATATGTGTTACAGCCATAAAATATTTTCCCCTTTCTTGTTCTTTTTTCAGTAATTTCTCCTTCTTTGCATTTCGGACATTTCATATTCAATTTATTGTCTTTAAGTGATTCTGTATATTTACATTTTGGAAATCCAGTGCAGGCGTAAAATTTTCCAAATCTGCCGAGCTTTATAATTAAAGGCGAACCGCATTTTGGACAAATTTTATCAGTTTTTTCTTCAGCAATTTCTTGTTTGGAAAGTTCTCCTTCTTTTTGTTTAAGATTTTTCTCAAATGGTCCATAAAAATCTTTTACTACTTTTGACCATTCTTCTTTGCCTTGAGCAATTTTGTCTAAATTATTTTCCATATTAGCCGTGAATTTAATGTTAACTATTACAGGAAAGTGTTCAACTAAAATATCGTTGACCACAATTCCTATTTCTGTTGGGACAAACTTTCTTTGGTCATTTTTTTGAGCATAATTTCTTCTTTGGACAGTGAAAATAGTGGGAGCATAGGTAGATGGCCTGCCGATACCGTTCTCTTCCAAGACTTTAATTAAAGTTGGTTCGCTGTATCGCGCTGGGGGTTTAGTGAAATGTTGTAAAGGTGTGAGTTTCATCAATTCTAATATTTCTTTTTCTTTTAATTCTGGAAGAATAGCTTCTTTAAACTTGATTGGATAAATCTTAAGAAATCCATCAAATTTTAATACCTGTCCATTGGATTGAAAAATATAGTTACTTGCTTGAATTTTTATATTAATGGAGTCAAAAATGGCCTGATTCATTTGACTGGCGAGAAATCTCTGCCAGATTAATCTATAGAGCTTAAGTTGCTGACTCTCTAGTTTTATATTTTCAGGCGTTTTTTCAATATCAGTTGGCCTAATAGCTTCGTGGGCTTCTTGAGCTCCCTTACTTTTTGTCTTGTATTTTTTTGAGAATCCTGGCCAATAATTTTTGCCGAAATTTTTAATAATAAAATTTTGTGCCGAAGATAATGCCTCTTGGGAAAGATTGAGAGAATCTGTTCTGTGATAGCTTATCAGACCTTTCTCGTATAATCTCTGAGCCAAAAACATTGTTTTTTGGGACGAGAGATGAAGTTGTTGTCCAGCAGTTTGTTGAAGGGTACTGGTTTTAAACGGAGGCAATGGATTCCTTTTAACCTCTTTTTTTTGAATATCCTTAATCTGGAATTCCGCCCCCTTTAAATCCTTAAGAATATTTTCTGTTTCTTTTTTATCCTTGATTCCTAATTTAAGAATTTTTTTGTTATCTTTTTCAACTAAAAACGCTTCAAATTCATTTCCTTTCTTATCTTTTTTGTCTAATAGAGCAATAATACTCCAATATTCTTGAGGAATAAATTTTTCAATTTCTCTTTCTCTTTCAACGATCAGGCGGACTACTATTGATTGAACTCTGCCAGCAGAAAGCCCGCGAGTAACTTTTTTCCAAAGAAAAGGCGATAGCTTATACCCGACAATCCTGTCTAAAACCCTTCTGGCAACTTGAGAATTTACTAAATCTGCATCAATCTTTCGTGGATTTTTTAATGCCTGTTTTATCGCCCTTTCAGTTATTTCATGGAAAACAATTCTTTCGTAATCTGTTAAGCTCAACACCTCTTTTAGATGATAAGCGATAGCCTCTCCCTCCCGATCTTCGTCAACGGCCAAGATAACCTTTTCTGCTTCTTTGGCAAGCTTTTTAAGAGAATTTACTGTTTTGCGAGCTTTAGTTGGAATAACATATTGTGGCTTAAAGTTATTTTCAATATCTATACCAAGTTTTGATTTTGGTAAATCCCTAATGTGTCCAAAGCTCGCAGCAATTTGATATTTTTTGTCTAAAAATTTGGACAGTGTTTTAGATTTTGTAGGACTTTCCACTATTATTAATTCCATAGTTTTATTTCTGTGCGTAGCGGAGAAATTTTAATGTTTAATGGTAAAAATATTGCCACCTAAATTTTTTATTATTTTTTTCATCTCTAATCCAGTTAAAGTAGAATTTACTTTTGCCGGGTTTAATTCGGTTTTTTCAATAATTTCATCAATGCTCATTACCTTTTTATTGTAAAGAGTTTCTATAATAAGTTTTTCTTCTTTATTGTCAGAGATAATCTCTTTTTTAGAAATTGTCAAATCTAATTGAAGTCCTTGCAGAATATCGTTCGCATTCTCTGCAAGTTTAGCTCCTTTTTTAATTAGATAATGGCAGCCACGGGAATTCGGACAATAAATTGAACCGGGTAGAGCAAAGACCTTCTTTTTTTGTTGAAAAGCATAATTTGCCGTGATTAGGGCGCCGGAGCGCTGTTTTGCTTCTATCACCAATATTCCTAAAGATAAAGCAGAAATAATACGATTTCTTTGAGGAAAATTACTTTTATGCCCTGGTGTTCCGGGTGGAAATTCAGAGATTACTGCTCCCCCTTTTCCTATGATTTTTTCTGCTAATTCAATATTTTCGCGAGGATAAATACTTTTTCTATCAATGCCAGTACCTAAAACAGCAATTGTTTTTGTGTTATTTTCTAATGCTGTTTGATGGGCGACTGTATCAATGCCATGAGCCATTCCACTAACTATAATAAAACCGATTCTAGATAATTCAGAAACAATTTCCATTGTTGCTTGTCTGCCGTAATTTGAACAGCGTCGGGTTCCCACAACTGCGAAGACGGGTTTATCTTTGATATCTAAATCTCCTCTATAATACAAAACCCGTGGTGGGTCAATAATCTTTTTTAGTGACTTGGGATATTGCGAGCTATTTATATCTATTGTTTGTATCTTTTCCATTGAGTTGTGATAATAGAGCAATAAAGGCCTTCTCTTTCTTCTCGCTTAAAATTTCTTTTTCGTTTTTGCTAAATTTTTGGAGAACAAATTTTTTGCTGTCTATTTTGATTGGCTTTGGACCAATGCCTATTTTTAAACGATTGAAATCTTTTGTGCCCAGTTCATCAATTATTGATTGGATCCCTTTATGCCCGGCTGAACGGGAATCTTTTTTGATTTTTATTTTTCCCAATTCTAAATCAAGATCGTCATGAATGATCCAGAGATTTTTTAAAGAAATTTTATAAAATTTTACTAAATATTTCACTGCTTGGCCAGACGAATTCATAAATGTCTGGGGCTTGGCTAAAATAATTTTTTGATTATCAATTTCTCCTTGGGAAACTTTTGCTTTCAGTTTCTTTTTATTTTGCCAAACAGAAAAATCACTTTGTTTCTTTATAAAATTAACAATTTCAAAACCAAAATTATGGCGTGTGTTTTTGAATTTTAAGCCAGGATTTCCCAAACCGACAATTAGAATCATCTTTTTGTTACATTTTAGTATTTCTATCATAATACTTTAATTCCAAAATTTTGCAAAACTTATTGACTTTTGAAAAAAAGAGTATATAATAAAAAGAGCTAAATTCTTCATATCTCTTGGGGGAGAGATATGACATAGCTCTTTCAAAAATGTTGGTTTTTCAATCAAAGAAAGGGGGAAAATGTCTACCAAAGAAGTAATTGATCTGCTCGTGTTTAGGAACACAGCAGCAATCGAGCGCGAGCTCAAGTTGAGCGAGGTTTCAAAGGCGCTCGAATCAGGAGATTTGCATTTGATAAAGACAGATCGATCACATCACGATCATTCTATCAACGACGCTGGACCGATAGGCTCCGACATTGATATGTCGAAAGTGGTAGTTTACTAGCGCTAAAACCGGCTATTAGTGACTGGGGGTCGGCTTGCCTACCCCCGTCTTTTTTTCGTTTGTCAAAACGCTATTTTTAGTTTAATATAAATAGATTAATCATAATTTAACTACGCATGAAAAAATTTCTCCTTTTTATTTGGGAAATAACAAAGATAGCAATTATTGCTCTTATAATAGTTGTGCCTATTAGGGCTTTTGTTTTTCAGCCCTTTTTTGTTCGGGGAGCAAGCATGGAGCCCAATTTCCACGATTTTGATTATTTAATTGTTGACGAAATATCTTATAGATTTAGACAGCCACACAGAGGAGATGTAATAGTATTTTATAATCCAAACAATAATTCTCAAAGATTTATTAAAAGAGTTATTGGCTTACCAGGGGAGACAATAAGAGTATCTGAAGGTAAAGTTTCAATTAAACAAAACGCTGGTGACGATTTTTTCATTTTAAATGAAGCGGCCTATTTAAGCGAAAATGTTAAAACCCCTGGCAATAGAGAAATGTTTTTAGAACAAGGTCAATATTTTGTTATGGGAGACAATAGAGGGGTTTCTCTGGACTCGAGATCTTTCGGAGCATTAGAAGAAGATTTGCTTATTGGCAAAGAATCTTTTCGCTTATGGCCATTGACTATTTTGGCAAATCACTAAAATTTTATTAAATTATGGCAGCTAAAAAAAGTAAGTCAAAAGTCCAATGTCCATTAGGGATGTCAGATATTTTACCCGAAGATCAGCCATTTTTTAAGAAAATTTATAATGTAACTTCAGATTTCTCTTCGGCTTTTGGCTTCGGAGAGTTTTCTCCGCCAATATTAGAATATTCTGAGCTCTTTGAAAAAGGCACTGGTGGTGATACAGATATTGTCGAAAAACAAATGTATTCTTTGCGCACGAAAGGTGGAGATCATCTTACTTTGAGACCAGAATTTACGCCTTCTTTGGCTAGAGGATATATAGAGCACGGAATGATTAGCTTACCCCAGCCGGTAAAACTTTTTTCTTATGGTCCAGTATTTCGTCACGAAAGACCTCAAGCTGGACGATTTCGTCAGTTTCATCAGCTTAATTTAGAAATTTTTGGTTCTAATAAGGCAGCTACCGATATTGAACTAATTTATATTTTTTATAACATACTTCAAACATTGGGGATAAAAGATATGGTTATAGAAATTAATAGCATAGGAGACAAAAATTGTCGTTCTGATTATAAAAAGCTTTTAGTAAAATATTTTAAGAAAAACGAGAATTTTCTTTGTCCTGATTGCCAAAGACGATTTCAGAAGAATCCCTTGCGGGTCTTAGACTGTAAACAAGAACGTTGTCAGCAGATTGTCTCTGGAGCGCCTCAAATTATTGATCATCTTTGTAAAGAATGTCATAATCATTTTAAAAAAGTTTTAGAATTTTTAGATGAACTAGCATTGCCGTACAACCTAAATCCCTATTTAGCCAGAGGATTAGATTATTACACCAAAACAGTTTTTGAAATAGTAACAGAGAACAAGATAAGTGGAAAAAAATCAAGCTTAATAGGTGGAGGAAGGTATGATGATTTAATAAAAGTTTTTTCCAGGAAAGATATTCCTGCTTGTGGAGGAGCTGGAGGAGTGGAAAGAATTATAGCGGCAATGAAAGAAAAAGAAATAAAAATTTTTAGCAAAAGCGAGCCAGTTATTTTTTTGGCTCAGATAGGAGACATTGCTAAAAGTAGGGCATTAGAATTAGTAAACGATTTTAGAAAGGCGAATATTCCAATAGCCGTATCTCTTGATAAAGACTCTCTTACTGCCCAGCTTAAAATAGCTAATAAATTGCAAGTGAAATATACTTTAATTATTGGAGAGGAAGAAGCCAATAACAACATGCTGATTATCAGAAATATGAAAAGCGGTAAACAAATATTAGTAAAGATAGAAAAAGCTATTAAAGAAATAAAAAAGAAATTATAACAAATAATTAATAATAAATAATTAATTTTTATGTCAGGACTTAAAGTTGAAAAAAAAGAAAGAGAGAATAGCCGTCAGTTAGTTGGTCGGTTTACTAGGAGTTTGAGAAAAAGTGGACTTGTTTATAGGGCGAAAAAAAATCGATATGCTAAAAAGCCTTTAAGCAACGAACTTAAGAAGAAGGCTGCCCTGAGAAAGGAAGAACTCAAGAAAAAGTACGAACTCTTAGAAAAATTGGGCAAAACTCGCTAAACGTTTATATTAAAAATACACAAAGGTTCAATGAATTTACGACAAAAGATTCAACAAGACCTGCAAAAAGCTCTTAAAAACCAAGAAAAGAGCCGGCTTTCAATTTTACGGCTGGCTTGGGATGCGATTATTAAAAAAGAAAAAGAGAAAAGAATTCTTTTAAATGGTAAGATAGAAGAGAGTAAGATTAATCAAGAAAGCGAATTAACCGAACAAGAATTAATTCAGTTGTTTTTTTATTTAGTTAAAAAGGGCAAAGAGGCCGTTTTGCAATTCGAAAAGGGAAATAGAGATGATTTGGCAAAGAAAGAGCAAGCAGAAGTAGAAATTTTAAAAGAATATTTACCAGAACAACTTAAAGAAGATGAAGTTCAAAAAATAGCACAAGAGGTTATTGAAAAAATAGGGGCTCAATCATTAAAAGACATGGGAAAGGTAATGGGAATTTTAATGTCGAAAACCCAAGGACAGATAAGCGGAGATATGGCGAGCAGTATAGTTAAGAAATTATTATCTCCAGATGCATAAATGATTGAGATCAATAATTTAACTGATACTCCGATAGATGAAAAATTATTGAAGCGCCTCGGGGAATATATTTTAATTCAAGAAGGCGTGAAAAGAGAAGTCATAGTATCTGTAGCTATGGTTGGGGAGAATGAAATCCAAAAATTGAATAGGATTTATAGAAAAAAAGATAAACCAACAGATGTTTTATCATTTGGAGAGGATTCTAAATCTATATTTCCTTATCCCAAGATAAAGCAATTAGGAGAGATAGTCATTTGTCCCTCTCAAATTATTGAAGGAAGCCATACTGGTTTAGAGCAATTATTGGTTCATGGATTTTTACATCTTTTGGGTTACGATCATAAGACCAAAAAGGATTTAAGGATTATGGAGAAAAAACAAAAAAAATACTTAACTTCATTTTTCAAAAAATATGGCTCGGAATAATAATATTATTGGCGCAATTGATATTGGCTCTGGTTTCATAAAGGGCATTGTTGTTCAACCCAAAAGAGGTCGTCAGCAAATAGCCGTTCTTTCTTGTGTAAGTATTGTTTCTGAAGGAGTAAGTCGTGGGATAATAATAGACGCAGAGGTTGTTGCCGAAAAACTTAATCAAGCATTTACCAAATTAAAAAGTGAAATTAAACCTCATCATCTTAAGGATGTTTTTATTAACATTGGAGGGTCTCATATTATATCTGAACCCGGACATGGCGCAGTAGCAATCTCTAGGGCTGATCAAAAGGTTTCTCCCGATGACCGCGATAGAGTAATTAGAGAAGCAAAACCTGTTAATCTTAATCCCAATCAAGAAGTTTTGCGCATTTTCCCGCAGGAATTTATAGTTGACAATGATGCCGGATTGAAAGATGCTGTTGGCATGAAGGGTATAAAACTAGAAACCAATGTCTTGGCAGTATGTGTTTTTTCTCCTTATTTAAAAAAAATGGTAGACACGGTATTAAGTACAGATATTGGAATAACAGAAGTTGTCCCTTCTCCTTTGGCGGCAGCTGAAGCATTATTAACTTCTCAGCAAAAAGAATTGGGTGTAATAGTTGTAGATATAGGATCAGAAACAACGGGAATAGCTGTTTATGAAGATAAAAACTTAATTCATCTCGCTGTTTTGCCAGTTGGTTCAGCGCATATTACTAGAGATATTGCTATTGCATTGCAGGTAGAGATCAATTTAGCTGAAGAAATTAAGAAAAAATTTGGTTCATATATTTTTCAAAACAGAAACAAAAAAGAAAAAATTATCACAGAGAAAGGGGAAACGTTTATTTTTGATAGCAAAAGAATGGTTAAAGCGGGCAGAGCTAGGGTCGCCGAAATTTTTGACTTAGTTGCTAAAGAACTAAAAAAAATTAATCGTCAGGAAGCGTTGCCAGCTGGAGTAATATTGACTGGCGGGGGCTCTAAATTGCCTGGAATTGTTGATTTTGTTAAAAAACAATTAAAGCTTCCGGTCAAAAAAGGAGTTGTAAGGGAGTTTATTGGATTAGAGGAAGATCCTAGCTATAGTACGGTCTGTGGATTGGTAACGACAGGAATTGGACAGCAGGAGATAGGGGAGCCAAGAATGAATGGATTTGTTTCTAGAATTAAAATTTTTTTTAAAAGATTTATTCCATAAAAAATAATTATCTTCGTCCCTTTTGACACCTACTCTCCCTCGCCTTCTCTCCTTTTTTCGTCCAGGAGGGAGGACTGGGGCGGGAAAGAAAAGAGGAAATGAACGGGACTAATCAAATGAGCAAATCAGCAAAAATAAAAGTTCTAGGTGTAGGCGGTTCAGGAGGAAACGCTGTTTCTAGAATGGCAAAATGCAAGATTCAAGGCGTGGAGTTAATCGCCCTTAATTGCGATATTCAAGATTTGAAGAAGACTAAAGCAGATAAAAAGATTCAAATCGGTAAAAATTTAACCAAAGGACTAGGAGCAGGAATGAATCCAAATATAGGACAAGGGGCGGCAGAAGAAAGTCGCTCTCTAATAGAAGACTCTTTAAAAAATACCGACATTGCTTTTGTAGTTTGTGGACTTGGCGGAGGAACTGGAAGCGGAGCTGCGCCAGTAGTAGCAGAAATTGCCAAAGATCTCGGAGTCTTAACTATCGGAGCAGTGACTCTGCCTTTTTCTTTTGAAGGAATCCAGAGGAAAAATATTGCTAAAGCATGTCAGAAAAGATTGAAAGAAAGAGTTGATACTCTTTTCGTTATTCCTAACGATAAGTTACTTAAAGAAATAGACGAACAAACAACTTGCGCTTCTGCCTTTTGGCTTTGCGATGAAATTTTAAGACAGGCAGTTCAGGGAATTTCTGATTTAATTGTTAGACCCGGGATTATCAATGTTGATTTCGCTGATGTTAAGGCAATAATGAGTGATTCTGGTTTTGCTCTTTTTGGCGTAGGATCTGCCGAAGGAGAGAATAAAATTGAAAAAGCAGCTAATATGGCTATTAATTCTCCCTTTTTGGATTTTGGCATTAAGGGAGCTCAAAGAATTTTATTCAATATTACTGGTGGTAAAAATTTATCATTAGTTGAGATTCAAAAAGCAGCTAAGATTATTACAAAAAATTCTTCTGCAACTCGTGTCATTTTCGGAGCAATCCAAGACAACAAACTCAAACCCGACGAAGTCAAAATCACTTTAATTGCAGCAGGAATTGAATAAAAAGTTCGAGGTTCGAATTCTACCCCCAGAGCAGGCTAGTAATCCTTTTGGGAGACCGAAAGGCCTCATATTTTGAAAGGTTCGAGAAAAAAATCGCCATACCCCGACAGGAAATCAAACCATGTTCAGGGCCAAGTCTCCACGACTAATCGCCAAGAAGGCGATTTTTTGGTAGAATAGAAATATGAAATCTTTAGTTGTTTATTATTCAAAAAGCGGAAATACTGAAAAGATTGCAAGAGCGATTGCTATAGGTTTGGAAGCAGATTTAAAAAAGATTGAAGAAATAGAAAATATTTCTAGTTATGATTTAATATGTATAGGAACTCCAGTTAATGCTTTCGCTCCGGCAAAGCCAATAAAAAAGTTTCTGAAAGAACTTCCTGATTTGCCAGGCAAAAAGGGAGCCGGATTCTGTACTATGCACGTATTCGGAGATAAAAGAACTCTTAGGATTATAAAAGAAAAGTTGGAAGTCAAAGGAATTAAATTTCTCAGCGGATTTTCTTGTAGGGATGTAAGTAGTATTTTTGGCGATATTGGTTCTAAAACTTTTAATAAAGGAAAACCGAATGGAGAAGATTTAAAGAAGGCAGAAGATTTCGGCAAAAAACTTTTAAACGAAGTTGAAAAATTTTAAAAACTAAGCAATCATAGGTAAAGATAAAAAAATCGCCAAGAAGGCGGTTTTTTGGTAAAATAAATAAATAATCATTGAAACAAAAATATGAAAGAAAACATTAAAAAAGAAGAGTTTAAGGTCTCTGGAGAAGAGGTTGTTAAAAAAGTAAAAGAGCTGGTTAAGAAAGGGAATATCAGGAGAATTATTATCAAAAACGAAGAAGGAAAATCATTGATTGAGGTTCCTCTTACTATTGGCGTGGTTGGTACTTTGCTTTTGCCTGCCTTGGCGGCTATTGGCGCTGTTGCAGCTGTAGTGAGTAACTGTACAATCGTAGTTGAGAGAAGAGAATAACTTTGTTCAAATGAAAAATCGCCAACACAGCGGTTTTTTGGTAGGATAATCTTATGAATAAGCCTAGAATATATTATGTTCTGTGGACCGTGCCACCTTATCGGGCAATGACTATTCCTCCTTTTGGAATGTTTATAATGAAAGATCATAAAAATAATAAAAAGATATTGAATCATGAGATTGTTCATTGGAAGCAATATCAAAAAATGGGATTGTTTAGATTCTACTTTCAGTACTTCAAGGAGTTTATAATTTTTGGATACGATAAAATGCCCATGGAATTAAATGCTAGATATGAGGAAGATGAATATACTAGAAAGCATTATTCAAAGACATATCATAAATAAAAGTTCGAAAATTGTCCTTTTTCATTTTGTGTATAGCTGTATTCTTTTATATTTTTCTCTATTTTTACCCAATTAAGAGTTCTAAAGTCGTCGCGTAGTCCGGGCAAAATCTCTAACCATATTTTACAATGGTTATTTTTAATACTCAGAGAGGGCTTAGAACTTAAAACTATTTCATTTGATGCAGTCCAACACGATTTCCTTCACTATCTTCAAAAATAGCAATCATTCCATATTCTCCAATATCTTTTTTGGGTACGTGGATTTTTCCACCTTCAGATTGGATATTGCTAATTATTTTATCTATTTTATCAGTGATTATATAAACAATAGTACCTTCTAAACTAGGATTGTAACCAATTCCTTTCACTAAAGCCCCTGTAATTCCAGTCCCATTTTTATTTGAAGGAAACCAAACCATTTCATATTCTGCATTGCTTTGATGAGTCTTCATTTCGAAACCAAACACTCTCTCATAAAAACCTTTTGCTCTTTCCAAATCTAAGACAGGAAGTTCAAACCAATTTACTGGATTATTCATAGAATAATTTTAATTAATTTTAATATATTAATTTTACTACAAACAAATATGCTTGGCTATTTCTGAAGTACTAAATTTGGGAACCCTTCAAAAATTTTAGAAACTTCAGTGTCACTTTTGATTTTAACCCAGTTAAGAGTTCCGAATGCGTCCGCTACGGGGAGCTGACACAAAGTCTTCACGTAAAAAGTTTTATAATAAAAAAGGAAGGTCATACCGGTTAAACGATAAGACCTTCGTCTATTCAATCTCCCGTGCTCTGTCTTTGTGGATGAGCATGGTTCCAGAGTGAGTCGAGGGATTGTATCTGCCATTTATTGGAGTGATGGTATATCCTTTTCCCACAGAACGACCCGGACCAGGAAGAATGAGTTCTGCCATAAATCCCTTGATTTCTCGATTTCCTTGAGCGTCTGCTGAGCCGATAGTTTGGATTCTAATATTTTTCCAGAACTCAAGCCCATCATAGAGCTTGATTCTGAAACGAATCGTGTGTCTACTGAGCATCGACTGATACAGCCCTCCTTTCGATGGTCCATCAATGATGTCCCATTTCATAGCTCACCTCTTTCGGGAGTTTGATATTTATATTATATCATACATATCTATATTTGTAAAGAGTTTAGGTAGCGTTAAAATCTTAAATAGCTATTTTTAGTTTTAAAAAAGTTCGAAAATCGTCCCATTTTTTAATAATTCATCACTAAACAGGTCTAACAAAGTCCGTCTCTCGGAGTTGCTTTTCAACAACAAAGAATCGCTTTTTAAGCGATTTTTTGATATACTTAGTATAAATCTTATTATATATTATGAAATTTAATTATTTAACCCCCTTGATTATCTTCATCGGGGTTGCAGTTCTATTCTCTTTCCCAGAGCCAGAAACAAATTTTCTTGCTTATATTGGCACAGCATTGATTTTTATAATATTGACTATATTTTCAATTATTTGGGAAAAAAGAAAAAAGAAAAACAAATCTAAAATTTATGAAGAAAATTAAATTTCTGCCAGAAACTTTTTTAGGGAAATGGTCGGTTATATTGATTATTGTGATACCGGTATTTTTTTATATCGGTATGTCATTTGTAGATTTTTATAAATCTATTCCAGCTGGAAAAACAATACCACATGATATTATGGTCAGGCCCGGAGTATCTTTGCCGATGTTGGCTGGGTTGGTTTGCGGAATCGTAGCTTTTTTTACCGGCATTATTGGTATTATAAGAAAAAAAGATCGTTCTGTTCTTATATTTTCATCTACTGCAATGGGATTCCTTATGTTGCTTTGGTGTTTTGCTGAAGTTTTATTTCCACATTAAAGGGTTCTAATGAAGTCCGTCCCTCGGAGCATATTAAAATGCCTATTGACATTTGAGATTTGTTATGATATTCTATAACTATTCGATTGAGTCTGTTATTAACAGTCTCTAATTCATGGAGTTGTTGCGATCTCCTTAATACTGTCGAGGAGATTTTTTTTATTAGATTATATATATGAAAATTAGAAATATATAAAAGCGTAAGATTAAGAAAAGCGCATCTTAGAGAAATAGATCGCACAAGAGCAAGAAGAATAAAATAATAATATGAATAATCAAAGAAGATATAAACGCAGTAAGCCCATATCAAAAAAGAAATTTAATCATTCGTCTAAGAATGGTGGTTCTTATAGACATGGAGGAAAAAAAGGACCAGAACTTGATATTTCTTCTTTTATAAATAAGGCAGACAATTCTAATATTAAGGAAGAAGTGTTTACTCCCAACAATCAATTTATAGATTTTTCATTAAGTTCTTCTTTATTGAATTCTATAAAGAGGAAGGGATATATAGAACCAACCCCAATACAAGACAAAGTTATTGATTCGATTCTTTTAAATAAAGATGTCGTGGGGCTAGCCAATACCGGAACCGGTAAAACCGCAGCCTTTCTTATCCCTCTTGTTGAGAATGTTTTACGAAATGACCACAAAAGAATTCTTATAGTAACTCCCACAAGAGAATTGGCCGTTCAAATTGACCAAGAGTTAAAGAGAATTGCCACTGGAATGAGTATATATTCTGCCATATGTATTGGTGGTGAAAATATGAATAGTCAAATAAGAAGAATAAGACAAAAAAACCATTTTGTTATTGGCACCCCAGGAAGACTGATGGATTTATTAAAAAGAAAAGCCCTTACATTAAATCAGGTTAGTACGATTGTTCTTGATGAAGCAGACAGAATGCTTGATATGGGCTTTATAAGAGATATCAGATTCATAATGAGCTATATGCCTAGAGAAAAACAAACTCTTTGTTTTGCCGCTACAATGTCTAAAAAGATTGAAGCGCTTATCAACGATTTTCTAAAACATCCAACTACCATTTCTGTAAGACGAGCCATAACTCCCAAAAATATAGAGCAAAATATTGTTAAGATTCGCGATAAAAAAAGAGTAGATGTCTTATATGATTTGCTAAAAAGAGAAGAATTTACAAAAGTTCTTGTTTTCGGAAGAACTCGTCATGGAGTAGAAAATTTGTCCCGCACATTATCAAAAAGAGGATTAAGTGTGGAATCTATCCACGGTAATAAAAGTCAAGCTCAAAGATCAAGAGCTTTATTAAAGTTTAAAAAAAATAACGTACAAGCATTGATTGCGACAGATGTAGCTGCTAGAGGATTACATGTTGATAATATTACTCATGTTATAAATTATGAATTACCAGAGAATTATGACGACTATATTCACAGGATAGGAAGAACTGGTCGGGGAATTTGTCGAGGAAAGGCATTAACCTTTATCAATTAAAACTCAGAAGATAGAAAATTATTTTATTACTATAGCATATACTATAATAGAGAAGAATCGCCAAAGAGGCGGTTTTTTGATATAATTAAATATAATTATGGAAATATCAAAAGCAGAATTTATTAAAGGCGTTATCGGGGACGATTACAGCTTGAAAGACAATTTGCCGCACATCGCTTTTTTCGGTCGTTCCAATGCGGGGAAATCAAGCGTGATTAACTCTTTAGTCAGCAAAAAAAAGCTTGTAAAAACAAGCAAGGTGCCGGGGAAAACAGTTCAAGCGAATTTTTTCCGCATCAATGATTCTTTCTATTTTGCGGATTTTCCTGGATATGGATATGCAAAGCGTTCGATATCGGAGCGCAACAAAATGATTAAAAGGATTTTTTGGTATGTGGAATTTTCCAATGCGAGACCCAAAGCAGTTTTTTTAATTATTGACGTTAATGTCGGTTTAACTGCCCTCGA
>Ga0307992_1000497_pt1 | contig 24966 bp, 27 predicted proteins | sample EllFjometagen133_FD_203162 | JGI IMG/M metagenome (GOLD analysis project Ga0307992, IMG submission 203162) | Marine microbial communities from Ellis Fjord, Antarctic Ocean - #133 | ecosystem: Environmental > Aquatic > Marine > Unclassified | place: Southern Ocean | collected 2014-10-08
AAATGCGATTTTTGAATTTGAAAAAATGCTAGAAAGAGCTATTTAATTGCTATTTTTTTTAAGTAATTCCCCCTTTTTTAAATTTCTTCGATACAAAATCAAAAAAATTCCCTTTTCTATTGCAAAATATAAAAATGTATGCTACACTTTAAAAGTCTTTATAAAGTTGCTTAAAAATAAATAGATCTTTTCATTAAATTTCTTTAGAATCTGGTTTAAAAAGAATTTTAGAAACTTATTAGCAGTCGCACTTTAGGGGTGTGCAAGTTTTTTGCCTTAATTGCAGTTTAATTATTTACAGCAATTAGAAAGGAAGGTAAACTTATGAAGCGATCCCCTAGAGCAAAATGGGTTTGTTTGCGCATTATTAGTTTTATTCTAATTCAAGCATTTTTTTGTCTTAATGTTAGTTCAGTTTTTTCTCAAAATATTTCCCCAGTTAGTTATCAAAAACAAGTCAGTGTTAATACTTTGTCTCCTCGCTTGAGTGTTAATGTAACATTATTGCAGCAAGCATATTTGGCGAGAATAGAGGTTCTTAATCCTCAAGAAAAATTAGAGGATGAAATTGTTCCTCGGGAAGATCAAGGAAGGGATCAAGGGGCTTATCTTACTTGGAAAAACATTTTTGTCGGTTATGGACTGTCTTTCGTTTCCTTATTTATTACTGTTATAACTAATGCTAATCCTCCGGTGCTTGATTCCCAGTTTTTCTATAATTTTATTTTACTTGATACATTTTTATTAATATTTTCTGTTGCTTGGCATGAGGCTGGACATTGGATAGCGGCAATATGGTTTAATGCTAGGCATAGAAGGTTGAATATTGATAAAACCGGTATATATTATAATCTTGATAAAAAAATGGATGCTGGCAAGACCAGGCAGGTAATTGGAGCAGGGCTAAAGGCTAGTGGTTTTCTGGGGTCAATCGGATTGGCTATAGTGGTGGCAATTCTCGCTAAGTGGTTAGGCATGTTTGAGTTACTTAAATATTCCGCAGCTTTAGCTGCAATTAATGGGGCATTTGTTAGCTCGACTCATGACTGGGGACTTTTAATGCACCCTAGAGAAATAACCCATAAAGAGCTGCTTGGCAGATTCTTGCATGATGCGAAAGCATCCGAAAAGTCGATAAAAGATCGAGCAATGATAATGCTGGCTGGAGGTAATTTTGCTGTAGGAAAGATGAGGTATCTGGAACATTTAATAATGAGTATTGAAAAAACTAATAACCCGGTGTTTCCCAAATCAAATATTTTTGTAACTCTTTATAGAAAAATTAGACATAAGCTTAGCTATAAGTTTAAAAGAAAAATTTATGTTATTGAAGCGGATCGGCTATTATTTTCTCAGGCAAAAAGAGACAAATTAAAAACAGAACTTTCTTATCCGCAAAATACTTTTGAGATAGATTATTGGCGTAAAATAATTCCGGCTTTTCGAGAAGGAGAGGATATGTATCTACCGTTATATTTGCATATTTTTTCTAAAAGAATAATGGTTAGCAGAAAGAAGGTTGCAGAATTGATGGTTGATCAGAGTTCAGATATAAAAGAACTAGATAAATTTCATTTTAAAGTAGTAAAAAATGATAAATATAATATCAAAGATAAACCGCTAAAAGACTTTATTTCTAATGAAGAAATGCGAAGAATTATTCAGGAAATTAAGGCTAATAGAGGAGAAAGCGCTCGTGATTTTGTTAAGATTTTCATTAAAGAAATAAAAAAACCTTTGAAAGAATTTTTAGTAGATAAAAATAATGAGTTATATTTAAAAAAAAATAATAATGGAACAGGAGAGATTGTCGAACGTATAGTACCGGATAAAAATGCACTTTACATTTTTGAATTTGAACAGGCTTTGCGTTTTTATGGGGTAAGAGAGGCGGCTGATATAAACTGGTTTTTTACTGCTGGTACCGCAGTAAGGGGTGACTATTTTAAAAGAAGATGGAAAGATGGACACCGTTATTTGCATTTATCTAAAAGTCAAATGGAAAAAAAGTTATACAGTTTTTTTGATCGTGAAGCTAAAGATGATAAAAATAAACGCGGTCAAATTTATGCTGATGCTGTTGTTATCACTGATGAGGATATTGAATACTATTTATTAAAACAGCGGTCTAATGATATTATCGAAGAAGAGATAGAAGGAACAGAATATAGTGATGATGTTTTTTCTGAAGCTGAAGTTGATGATGTTATTGGTTCTGCTGGGTCTGAAGTTGTCGATAATGATAATAAAGATAGAGAAGAGTCAATTTTGGAGGAAGAGAAAAAAGCAATTTCTATTATTAGTCCAAAGGTGCAAATGGTAGGAGCTAATATTAACATAAGTATTGTCCAATTTATGGCAAATTCAATATAGTTTTGTTTATTTGTCTTGCCATATTTTTCCTGTGTGGTAAATAGGGACAGTGACTATTTGATTAATCTAACTATATATCAAACAACTAATTTTAGAGGAATATTTTAGATATTTAAAAATACATATAGGTGTAACTAGTTTGTTTCTAAGAAGTTACAAAAACACTTGTTTTGTAACTTTGCAATTTGGTAACATCTATGGTACTATATGATTAGAGTTGAAGAATACACTTTAGAAGATGGGTCATGCCCTTACACCCAATGGTTTTATGGTCTTGATACTCAGATTGCGGCAAAAGTGACTACATATTTAACCCGCATAGAAGAGGGGAACACGTCAAGTCTGAAACCCCTTAAAGGTGCATTTCAAAAAGTGGTAATAGATTGGGGGCCTGGTTATAGGGTATATGTTGGGAAAGATGGTGAAAAATTAGTAATACTTTTAGGTGGGGAACCAAAAGGAGACAACAAAAGGATATTAACGCTGCCGAAGAACTTTGGAAAGAATATAAAAAAAGAAAAAAAGGTGAATAAAATGGCTATTACAAGAGATTTTAAAGAAACAATTAAAAATCGTGCACTTAAAGACCAAGAATTTAGAAAAGCGATTCTTACAGAAAGTATTGAATGTATGCTTGCTGGTGATACAAAAACAGGCAAAGCCCTTTTAAGAAATTACATAAATGCAGTAGTTGGATTTGAAAGGCTAGGACAGGCGATGGATAAGGGTTCCAAGAGTTTAATGAGAATGCTTAGTGATAAAGGAAATCCTACAGCTGATAATTATTTTCAAATAGTATCTTTTTTGCAGGAGCAAGAAGGCATTCATTATGAGTTACATGCTGTAAGATAAGGATGATCATAATTCCAAGGGCAATACTTAATCATCCCACCATGCTTTTCCTGACATAAACCTCAAAAACCCCTTTTCTTAGCCTTATCTTATAAATCCTCGACTTTGCAATCCAAGTCTTTCTGCCTTCACATAAAACCAAGACTGCTTTCTCAGTTTCATGCACAAAGCGAACTTTTACCCATATTTTCTTCTGCCTGGGGGGTGCGAAGAAAAAGTTGTAAACTAGCCAATAATACATAAATCTACCTCCTTTTTGGGTTATTTTGCGATATTGCCTTCATCGCGGTTTTAGGGTCAATACCTAATGCCTTGCCTATTTTGGTATAGGACATGCCTAGTAAGTGCAATTCAGTTGCTTTTTGGGCTAATTGCTGGTATAAATAGGGTAGTTTCGCGGGTAGTATTTTAATGTGGACGGATATTTCGGCCGTGGTTCGAATTGGTTGGGTTCGGGTCCATCAATTTTCTGGCGAAAATTTTCGTAGGGGAAAACGAAGTTTTCCCCTCTCGGCGCTTCGCTATTGCCCCTTTCCAAAAGGAATAACTCTTAGTCAAAGAAGAAGGGGAATTATATCCCCCTCTTCTTTAAAAATCTGTACCTCCTAAAAAGGTGTCACTTCGTGACCTGAAAAGAGGATTTTAATAATGAGATAGAATTTATGGAATGGAGTGAACATAAATTCGTTATCGAATTAATCCCAAGCACTCCCAATATTTAACGACTTTAGATAGGGAAGGGGAAAGATTGTTTCCCCTTATTGGCTTACTCGTTATTCGGTAAAAACTGCTAATAAAAAATCAATTCAACCATTTATTACAACATTATTGACGAGTAAGGGGCAAATCGCTATAATAATAACAGTTATAGGCTATTTAACCTCACACGAATCTAGGATTAATTAATGTGATGATAAGCAAACTGCACTTTTTAACCTAAATAGGGGCTGAAGGATGATAATCCTGCAGCTTTTTGTTTTTGGAGGCTTGATTATGCAGAAAAAATCGCAGGGCATTAAAAGCTGGCCAAAAGATGACAGGCCAAGAGAAAAATTATTAAAACATGGCGAGCATACCTTAAGCAACTCTGAACTTCTGGCGATTTTGCTGCGGACAGGAACGCATGGCGCAAGTGCCTTAGATATCGCCCGCAGGGTTTTAAATAAGTTTAAAACATTTCGCAATATGGGGCATACTGATGAGCGTGATTGGAAAGAATTAAAAGGATTAGGCAGCGCTAAAGTAGTTCAGATAAAGGCAGCGATTGAGATCGGTCGAAGATTTCAAGAAGAGACACTTACGGAAAAGCAAAAAATTAAGTCAGCCAAGGATATTGTAGATCTGCTCATGCCGCGTATGCGTGATCTAAAAAAAGAGGTATTTAAAGTAGTATTACTTAATACGCAGAACCAAATACTTGGGATAGAAGAGATCACTCAAGGCACAGTGAACAGGGCCGCGCCGATCATACGCGAAATATTTCAAAAAGCTCTACAGCATTTTGCCGCGGCAATTATTTGCGTGCACAATCACCCATCAGGTAATCCCAATCCAAGCAGGGAAGATGAATGTTTTACAGATGAATTGATCAAGGCAGGTAATGTATTGCAGATAAAAGTGTTAGATCATGTTATAATTGGGGACGATAAATGGAAGAGTGTTTTAGGCTGAAAAAGAAGTCATTATATACAATATGTTTTTTGATTAAACCCTCATTACACCTACGCGGTGGAATACGATTATTGAGGTATTATTATACCCTAAAGGGTGTTAATGGTTTTTGATAGCCTGGTTTTCACTTGTATATTTAATAAATAGAAAATTTGTATACCTTAAAGGGTATAAAATACAATTAAGTATACCTCAAGGGGTATAATATTAAATTTAAATGTTGCATTTATACCCTAACGGTGGTATATTTAATATTATGAATAAAGAAGATTTACATAAAAACATTTTTAATATTGCTCTTCAAATAAAAAGCCAGAGGAAGAAAAACGGCCTAACTCAAGTGGAATTTGCTAAGCGGGTAGGAGTTGGCCTGCGTTTTTATCGAGAGCTGGAGCAGGGCAAGACAACCCTCAGGCTTGATAAACTAATGCAGGTTTTGGAGTTTCTCGGTTATCATTTAGAATTAAAAGCTAATGTCTTGGGGCAGATTTAAAAAGATGAATAAATAATGAATACAGGTAATTTTTATGGACAAATCAAGACAGGCAAATGTTTTTTACAACAATGAATTAGCCGGCAATATTTTTGAGGATAAGCAAGGATACACCTTTCAGTATGAGCCTGAGTTTCTGAAAAAAAATATCTATATTTCAATATCCTTGCCGCCAAGAAAAGAGCCATATATTTCAAGGGAATTATTTCCTTTTTTTAGAGGGCTGCTTGCAGAGGGATGGTATTTAGATATCATCAGCGCTGCGCAAAAAGTCGATCAAAGGGATTTGTTTGGATTATTATTGGCCAGTGCCGGCATTGATACAATAGGGGCTGTTACTATAAGAAAAGTAGAGTGATAAGAATGGATAAGAAATTTCTTAAGCAGATGTTTAATGCTTTAATATGTCCTGTTGTAGATTTTAGCTTAGCAGAAATGTCCCGGAAAGCGCAGGCGCTTACTGACAAGCTTTCTATCTCCGGAGTCCAGCCTAAACTTTCAGTTAAATTTGATAAAAAGCAAAATGAATTAATTCCGGCGGCTGTTGGCGGAGAATATATCTTAAAACCTCAAGTTGCTGCTTTTGCTAATGTTCCGGAAAACGAACAATGCTGTATGGATATTGCCGGGGCATTAAATATTGATATTCCTTTGCATTGTTTAATTGAGTTAAAGGATAAAACTCTGGCTTATGTGGTAAAAAGGTTTGATAGGGTGAAAGGTAAAAAAATCCATCAGGAGGATTTTTCGCAAATCCTGGAGCAGCCTTTTAAATATAACGGATCAGTTGAACAAATCGGCAAAAAATTAAAAGAAATATCTTCTGCTCCGGGATATGATGTTCAATTATTTTTTGAGCGGGTCGTGTTTAATTTTATCATAGGCAACGGTGATGCCCATTTAAAAAACTATTCTATTTTTTATAAAGATGACAGTACCGTGCGCTTAACACCGGCCTACGATATTGTTTGTTCGAAATTAGTCATTTCTGATGAGGCAGATTCAGCATTGACTATTAATGGCAAAAAGAACAAATTGGACAGGGAAGACTTTGACGCGTTAGCTGAATACTTTAACATTCCCCTAAAAGTCAGATATGAAGGCTTTGCAGACAAATCAGATCTAATTAAGAGTATTATTGAGTCCTCTTTTCTTTCAAAAGAAAAGCAGCAGCAATTTATTGATCTGACGCAAGAGCGAATGAAACGGCTGAGGCTTGTATAACGAATACTAGCGGAGTATAATTATTACATATTGTTACATTCTGTATTGTTGATGAAGCAGCAGAAGCTTTTAATCTACATTCTTATACCGTGCGTCGTTTATGTAGGGAAGGCCAAATTCCTTGTTTTAAGTTTGGGGGGCAGTGGCGGTTGGATAAACAAGAATTAGATAAATGGTATAAGGGGAAAAAAGGAAAGTAATTTTAGAGCCTTACACAGGGTTTTTTAAGATTAGTGGCTGCTTTTTGGGGGCAAAAATTATGCTTACTAATTTTTGATTACTGTGAAAAAGGAGAAAATTCTGAACGGGTTTTCTTTTTTTATTTGAATATTTTAAGAATATGGAGAATAATATATTAAATCTGGGAACTTTTTTTAAAAATTAGTATCTAAATAAGTAAGAAAGAGTGTTTGTACGAGAAATGATCATGGAGAGTTAAAAAATGAGAATAAAAAATTTTAAAAGTATATTCTTGCTTGTTGCAATCTTTTCTATTTTTTCAGGAAATCTCTGGGCAGGTGAAGTATTGACTTGGAATGATTGTGTGCAAGAAGCTGTTGCCAATCATCCTGACCTAGTAGCAGCCAAAGCAATGCTTAATCAAAAAAAAGCAGATAAGAAAATCACCCAGAGTAATGCCTTGCCTCAAATTAATGCAGATGTCATAGGTAAAGAATCTCAAACAGCAGGCAGAGAAAGTGCAGAGGCATATTCTTATTCTGTTACAGGAAGACAACTTCTTTTTGATGGATTCAAAACATCTAATGCCATCAAACAGGCTAATCAGAATATTACTGCCGATGAATATAATTATATGGTCATTTCTTCTGATGTTCGCCTTAATTTAAAACAGGCATTTGCCGGGCTTTTAAGAGCGCAGAAGCTTATTTTATTAACCGAATCTATTGCCCAGCGTAGAGCCCAGAATCTTAAGTTGATAAAATTACGTTATGAAGCTGGGCGAGAGCACAAAGGATCTTTATTAACAGCACAAGCTGATCTGGCAAATGCTGAGTTTGAGGTTGAACAGGCTTTGCGCAATCTTTCACTGGCAAAAACTACAATGGGCAAGGCTTTGGGTTGGCAGAAGTTAGAGCCTGTTAAGGTTTTAGGTGATTTTGAAAAAAATGAAAGTCTTGAAGAACTCCCGGATTTTGAATTTCTTGCAGATCAAACGCCTTTGCTCAAGGAGTTTATAGCCAAGAAGGATGCAGCGCGATTTAATCTTAAATCCAAAAAAAATGATTTTTTCCCGGAAATCTATCTTAATTCTTCAATAGGGCAAAGCGGTTCAGATTGGGCTCCGGAGGATGATGACTGGATGGTTGGGTTAAGTGTATCATTTCCTCTTTTTGAAGGAGGAAATCGAATAGCAGAGGTTTCTAAGGCAAAAGCTATTATGGTGGAGGCAAAAGCTGAGGAACAAAGCGGAAGGGATTCCATCCTTATTGCTCTTGAAAAAACATGGTCTGCTTATCAGGATACTTTAGGAACTGTTTTAGTAAAAAAGAAATTTTTAGAAGCAGCAGAGGAGCGAGCAAAAATCGCTAATGCTCAATATTCTTCAGGACTTATTTTCTTTGATGATTGGATTATTATCGAAGATAATCTTGTTGAGACAAAAAAATCGTATTTAAATGCGCAGGCAAATGTTTTGATTGGTGAGGCCCAATGGGTACAGGCCAAAGGAGGGATATTAGAATATGAAAATGCAGAATAAAATATGGATTATATTAGGTGTGATTTTGTTCGCAGTTGTATTTTTTGTTTATAAAGGCAATAGAAATATAGCAGCGGGGAATAATTATCAACAGATAAATCCTATTGTGGGCAGTATTAAAAAGATTGTGTACACTACAGGAACAGTGAGTCCGCAGAATCGTCTAGAAATAAAGCCGCCGATTGCTGGTCGGATAGAAGAGATTTTGGTTAAAGAAGGCCAGATCGTAAAAACAGGAGATGTTCTGGTTTTAATGAGTTCAACCGAGCGGGCGGCTCTTTTGGATGCGGCAGGATTAAAAGATGCGGAAGAAGTTGCTTATTGGGAGAATGTATATAAAGCAGCGCCTCTGATTACTCCTATTGACGGCAAAGTTATTGTTCGATCTGTTGAGCCGGGCCAGACAGTAACCACAAGTGAAGCAGTAATCGTTCTTTCGGATCGCCTTATTGTTGTGGCAGATGTTGATGAAACAGATATTGGGGCAATTCAAGTAGGGCAGAAGGCTATTATTGGTTTAGATGCTTATCCTGATATTCAGATCAAGGCTGTTGTAGATCATATTTCTTATGAATCTGAATTGATTAATAATGTAAATATTTATACTGTTGAAATTGTATTGGAAGAGGTTCCCGATGTTTTTCGTTCTGGGATGAGCGCCAATGTTGAAATCATCACTATTGAAAAACAGAATGTTTTGATATTGCCGATTAAAGCGGTTGAAGAAGACAATGGCCATTATTTTGTAATGATTAAAGATGAAAAATCTAAAGAAAAACAAAAAATTTTCGTTCAAGTAGGGCTTCAGGATGAGAATTATTATGAGATTATATCAGGGCTAACAGAGAAAGATATGGTTGTAAGTTCTGCAAATGAATCTTTTTCTCTGAATAAAAGTAAGAGTGGGGGGAATCCATTCATGCCATCTGGGGGAAAGAAATAATGTCCGGATCTATGATCAATCTAAAAAATGTGTCTAAAACATATTATATTGGATCTAATCCTGTATATGCGCTCAAGAATATTTCTCTGGAAATCGAACAGGGAGATTTTGTGGCGATTATGGGGGCTTCCGGTTCTGGTAAGTCAACAATGATGCATATTTTGGGACTTTTAGATGTGCCGGATAAAGGGGAATATTTTCTCAATCACAAGAATGTCAGCAGTTTATCTGATGATCAGCTGGCTGTATTGAGAAATGCAGCAGCAGGATTTGTTTTTCAGCAATTTCATCTTTTGCAAAAAATGACTACAAAAGATAATGTTGCTCTTCCTTGTATTTACAGCGCTGAACAAAAAGATCATTCAGCTCAAGTTGATGAAAAACTTAAAGCAGTAGGATTAACTGATCGCGCAAAGCATCGGCCAAATGAATTATCCGGTGGGCAGCAGCAAAGAGTGGCGATTGCGCGGGCTTTAGTAAGAGATCCGATGATTATTTTTGCTGATGAGCCAACAGGAAATCTTGATTCAAAAAGTTCGCATGAAATCATGGAAATTTTAACAAAATTAAATGATCAGAGTAAGACGATCATTATGGTAACGCATGAAAATGACATTGCCCGGTATGCGAATCGCATTATAACAATGTGTGACGGTGAGATAGTTTCTGATAAACGAGAAAAGAAAGAGCGTATTGATTTTAAAAATCATATTTCCATAAATAATCTGATTGTTCAACGGCATTCTATTTGGAATCGTGCAGAGCTTTCGGGGCATTTCCGGCAAGCATTGAATTCAATTTTTTCAAATAAAGTGCGATCATTTCTATCCATGTTAGGGATTTTAATCGGTGTTTCTTCAGTTATTGCGATGCTTGCCTTAGGAGAAGGGGCAAAAGAGTCGATGCAGGAAAAGCTTAAGTCTTTAGGGTCTAATCTTATTTCTATAAGAGGCGGATCAGCAAAAGTGCGCGGAGCTGCCAAAGGAATGGGATCAGTTACGCGATTTACATTTAAAGATATTGAAAAAATTAAAGCACTGCAGCCTTATGTTGTTCAAGCCGCGGGTATAGTCAGAGGATCAGCTCAAATTGTGTACCAGGATGAGAACTGGAATTCAAATTTAGAAGGGGCGGGTTATGATTATGCACAGATGCGCGCGGCTACTCCAGAATATGGACGTTGGTTTACCAGGGAGGAAATCCAGGCAAGGTCAAAGGTGGCGGTTGTCGGAACAACTGTTATTGAGGAATTGTTTGGAGATGAAAATCCTCTTGGCGAAACAATAAAAATTAATCGGATTAATTTTAAAGTGATCGGAGTGCTTCCGGAAAAAGGATTTGCCGGGCCAAGAGATCAGGATGATACGGTAAATATTCCGATTACAACTGCAATGTATCGGGTTTTAGGCAAAGATTATCTCGATTCGATTTATGTTGAAATTTCCAGTCCTGAGCTGATTCAAGAAGGAAAGCAAAAACTTGAACAATTGATAATAAAACAGCATAATTTGTATAAAAATGACGATTCATTTAGTATTAGAGATATGACAGAAATTCAGGAGATGTTAAGCAGCACAACAAATACAATGAGTGTTCTTTTAGGATGCATTGCCGCTATTTCTATGGTTGTTGGAGGCATCGGCATTATGAATATTATGCTAGTATCTGTGACAGAGAGAACCCGTGAAATTGGCCTGAGAAAGGCTATTGGAGCGCGCAAAGTTGATATTCTGGCACAATTTTTAATAGAAGCTGTTGTGATGACAGTGAGTGGGGGCGTGATTGGTATTTTGACTGGTATTGCGATTGCCGGAATTTTGTCTGCTGTCGCGGGTTGGGCTGTTACAGTGACCATGTTTTCTGTTATACTGGCAACATCATTTTCAATAGCAATTGGTATTGGATTTGGTTTTTGGCCGGCAAAAAAAGCAGCTGAATTAAATCCGGTTGAAGCACTGAGATATGAATGATCTGATTTTCAATAATTTGGGAACTTTTTTTAAAAATTAGTATCTAAATAGGTAGAGCTTGAAATAATGCAAAATATTACAAATGAGATAATTAATCGAGCAATAGATGGGGATGAACGAGCTTTTGAATTGATCTATAAAGCGTATTTTAGATTTGTGGCTAATGTTTCTTATCGAATTGTTAATAAAAAACAAGAAGCAGAGGAAGTCTGTCAGGAAGTTTTTATAACAATCTATAGAAAAATAAGCACATTTCGTCAGCAGTCGTCATTGAAAACATGGATATATCGAGTTACGATAAATTGTGCTTTAAAATATGCGCAAAAGAAAAGTAAGGAAAGCAAAGGTATGGTTGCTTATGATGAAGAAAATCCGATAGCTTCGCATACAAAGGATGTTAGAGAAAAAATGGATAATCAATCAAAAGAAAAATTAGTGGGAAAATTATTAAATCATTTAAATGTAGAGCAAAGAATATGTATTGTTTTAAGAAGTATCAAGGGTTTGAGTTATAAGGAAATAGCCGATACATTAAAAATTCCGATTAATACAGTTCGCTCAAGGATCAAAAGAGCCAGAGAATCAATGATCGCTTTTAGACAAGAGGAGGTCTCTTATGAATTGTAAAAAAATACAAGAATTGATACTTACTGATTATTTAGATCAAGAAATGCCGCAGGATAAGCAAAAAGAACTGGAAAGTCATATTGCTTCTTGTACGCAGTGCAGAGAGTTTCTAGCTTTAGCAAAAAAAACAACCATTGAGTCATTGGCGAATATTAAAACAGATAATCTTTCTCAGGATATTATTTGGTCCAAAATACAAAAAGAAATTCAAGAAGAAAAACAGAGTTTAATTGATTATAATCAAGCTCCAGGTTTTTTAGAAAAATTAAAAAACATAATATTTTTTCCAAAGCATAGATTGGCATGGAGTACTTGCGCGGCAATCGCGATGTTGATTGTGGTATTTAATATTAATCATCAGCAAATGGCTTCAGATCAGAATAATCAAGTGCAAACAGCGGTATTGAACAATCAAAAAGTTATTGATAATGTAGCGGTAGAGGTTGAGCGGGAAGAATATTTATCATATCTGCTTGATCCTGATTATGATTATACAGGCTATGGAACTTCTTTGGAGACTTATTTTCTTTAATTATGGAACTTTTTTTGCTTGAAAGTATCTAAATAAGTAGAGAGAAGAAATTTTTAAACTGAAAGGAGCGGATTATGGGAAAGATGGGTAGAGTTCTAGTAAGTATTGCAGTAGTGGGAATTTTGGGTTTTTCTAGTTTTGTTTATGCACAACCTGCTGGAGATTTTACGGAAGATGAAGTGGCGATGATTAAACAGCGAAGAGATCATCGGGTAACCATGCCAAAGATGAAAGAGGCGCTTGGTTTAACAGATGAGCAAGTTCAGCAGCTTGATGCTCAGCGTAATCAGCAGAGAGGCGAAATCAGGGAACACCGGGAAGCAATGCAAAAACTTCGGGAAGAATTTAAGTTGGAAACGGAAAAAACTGAAATCGATCAGGAAAAAATTCAGAGTGTTCATCAGCAGATGAAGGCTATTGATAATAAAATGGCTGATTATCGCGTAGAGGGCATTCTCCAACTGCGTAAAATTTTAACTCCTGAACAATTCAAAAAGTTTCATGAATTAGGAAGAGAAAAAAATGGAAAAAGGGGCGAAAGACGGGAAAAACGTGGTATGCGTGAAGGTCGTGGCATGGGTGAAGGGCCTGGTAGAAGTCAACGTGAAGGAATAGATTAGAAGAAACCTTAAAGAAAAAGTGGCGTAATTATGAGGAAAATGCTTTTAATCGCAGTAGTATTAATAATGGGGTATATACTAGTTTTTCCGGCTTATGCAAGTGAGGATAGAGGCGGATCTAGGGGGCAAGAAAAGCCGGGAGGAGGATTTGTAAATCATCTTGACAGTGATAAAGATGGCAAAGTCTCAAGAAGTGAATTTGACGGTCCGGCTGATGATTTTGATAAGTTTGATGCTAATAAAGATGAATATCTCAGCGAAAATGAAGCACCTCCACCACCCCAGTCTCAGGGTCAGAATTCTGATCGCAGAGGCCCACCTCCGAGGTAATTAAAAGGATATATTAAATAAATCAAACCTTTGCTCTTGAAAAATAGGGCAAAGGTTTTTTTATGTATAATTAACCATTCGACTGCGCTCATGGCAAGCCTAGTATTTTACTGTGGAATATCGTTTAATACTTGTGAAGTAATAAGTTTTATGAAACTGACCAAATGGCTGTTTAAATGTAAAGGATTTGCCAATAAAACATAAATCTACCTTCCTTTTTTGTTTGTTTTTAGAGATTGCCTTGGCGGCGGTTGTAGGGTCAATGCCTAAAGCCTTGCCTATTTGGGTATAGGACATACCTAGTAAGTGTAATTCAGTTGCTTTTTGGGCTAATTGCTGGTATAAATAGGGTAGTTTTGCGTGAAAAGATAAAGATGTTATTTGCCTTAAAGCCTGCCTTGCGGTTTATTCCAATGAGAAATATGTGCTTTATGTTTAGGCAAGTGTGATTTTTATAGTGCATATAATAAGCCGATTTTTGGTGAAAAAGCTTCTTTATTTTCAGTAGTCTGTGTTTGGATTTTGCAAATCAGAGATTTAAAAATAGTAAATTTAACTAAGTTGTTGGAATTGTAGCTTTTAATTTGGAGGCTTGACTGCGATTGCATTATTAAGTTTAAAAGACATTTCTCTGGCTTTTGGCGGGCCGCTTTTGTTTGATAAGTTAAGCCTACAGCTTGAAGCCGGGCAGCGGGTAGCATTGCTTGGCAGAAACGGCGTTGGAAAAACTACGCTTATGAAAGTTATGATCGGCCAGATATCGGTTGACTCTGGTGATATCTCCTGCCAAAAAGGGATCAAGTTAACTCACCTTTCTCAGGAAGTGCCTAGTGATATTAAGGGCATTGTATTTGATATTGTCCTGTCCGGTTTGGGTGAACGCGCTGAGATTTTAAAACAATATTATCATGTCAGTCATCAGCTGGGAACAAAACACACTCCAAGCCTATTACGCAGACTGGATAATCTGCAGCATCAAATGGATCATTCCAACAGCTGGGATATGAGCAGTCAGGTTGAGTTTGCTATCTCTCAGATGAAGCTTGATCCGGATAGTTTATTTGAAAATCTTTCAGGCGGGCAGAAACGCAAGGTTTTATTAGCAAAGGCCTTGGTTTGCAGTCCGGATATCTTATTGTTAGATGAACCGACAAATCATTTAGACATTGAATCCATTATCTGGCTTGAGGAATTTTTAAAAAACTATAAAGGTACTTTATTTTTTGTAACACATGATCGTGCATTTATGAATAGCTTAGCTACGCTTATTGTGGAGCTGGATCAAGGCCGCATATTTAGCTGGTCTTGCGGATATCAAACTTTTTTAGAACGCAAAGCTCAGGCCTTGGAAGTTGAGGCAGTGCATCGTTCGCAGTTTGATAAAAAACTGGCAAAAGAAGAGGTTTGGGTCAGGCAAGGAATAAAAGCGCGTAGAACAAGAAACGAAGGCCGTGTAAGAGAGCTTGAGCTGCTGCGCAAAAAAAAGAAAGCCCAGCGACAGGCAATTGGCCAGGTTAAAATGCGTGCTGAGGAATCCGAACGCTCAGGACAGCTGGTTATTAAAGCCAGGCATCTGGGCTTTTCTTATGGTGATAAATGTTTGGTTAAGGATTTTTCCGCTCAGATTATGCGCGGTGACAAAATTGGTGTTATTGGTCCAAATGGTTCAGGTAAGACCACATTATTGAGGGTTTTGCTCCAAGAGCTGCTGCCGCAAAAAGGCGAGATAAAGATAGGCACCAAGATCGATCTGTTATATTACGATCAGCTTAGAGAATCATTGGATGAAGAAAAGACGGTTAAGGAAAATGTCAGCGGGGACGTGGACATGATTACTGTAAACGGAAAGACAAGGCATATCTACGGATATTTACAGGATTTTCTGTTTTCCCCGGATAGGGCCAAGACGCGGGTCAAGGTTTTATCCGGAGGCGAACGTAATCGTTTGCTTTTAGCGCGTTTGTTTACAAAACCCTCCAATGTTCTGGTAATGGATGAACCGACTAATGATCTAGACATTGAAACGCTGGAGCTGTTGGAGGATTTACTGCTTAAATATTCTGGGACATTGTTTTTGGTAAGCCATGACCGGGCTTTTTTAAATAATATTACCACTTCTATAATTGTGATGGAAGGAGAGGGAATAATTAGGGAATATCCGGGTGGCTATGATGATTGGCTACTGCAGCGTAAAACAGCGCAAAGCTTGCAGCCGGTTAAACCTGCGGCAAACAAAGCAAAAATTCAGCAGCACAAAACCGCAAGGCCAAAAAGACTTTCCTATAAACAAGAGGGTGACTTAAAAGCTCTTCCCTTGAAGATTGAAAAAATGGAAGCTGAACAAGCTGAGATTTTCAAGCTAATGACTCATCCTGATTTTTATCTGAGAGATAAAAATGAAGCAAGCAAGCTCAATGAAAGAGTAGGACAGATAAAACAAGCGCTGTCTGATTTATATAAAAGATGGGAAGAATTGGAAGCGCTTAAAAAGCAAACAGAATAAAACATTCAAGTCAAAGCGTTTGAAAGAAAATGAAATTGCACAGATTTGCTGAATAAAGATTCAAAGGAGTAAATAGAAAATTTATGAGAGCAAAAAAAGGGATATAATCAAAGTAGTGCTGAGTTTATTTTTAATTAATAAGTTATTTACTTAACCTTTTTCCACGATCCTTTATCCTAGCTGAACCCCGAAACTTCATACTCTTTAAACTCCAAGTTATGTCCGGAGCGCTTCGGGTTTACCAGGAAAAACCTGCGTTTAGTCTTGTCATTAAGATCTATCTTGAACATCGAGCGTCCTGTATTTTTAATGCCTAATTCCTCAAATATTGTCGGCTTAATGTCTCCTGAAGTGATCGGGGCATTGTTGGTTTTTAGCTTACCCTTTGAATTGAAAGGGTAAGCTAGTACTAATGGAACTCCACTGGGAAAAGCAGTATTTTTTGAGGTCTTTAATGAATTCAGCCATGAGTTTTAAACTCCCCTTGGTAGAGCGCGGAAATGACTTGCGTGATTCAGGCATAGTCTTATCTGAAAACTTAAGATTTTTATCCAGCTCTAGCGGGGGATGAAGTCTCTCAAGGTGGTAGTATTTAAATGTTGGTTTGTCTTTGCTAAGAGATATTTCTTTTTTGAAATCATGGATAAATTCAAGATCTGGATGCATAGCAGATTTCTTGGAAAAGGAGTTTTAATTTTCTTTCGGAAGAGGCCTATTAAAAGAAAAACCAAAAATTATTTGAACTTAGAATCATTTTCTAGTATGATGCTATCAATGATAATAACAAGTTTAATCACTGAAATTGTAGTTTTAATTCTGCTGGTATGTCTTTCGGCTTTTTTTTCCAGTTCTGAATCCGCGTTTTTTTCTCTAAGTCCTTTACATGTTCATAGGATAAGGACAGAACATAAAAAAGCTGCCGAGAGGATCGAGAAGATATTGCTGTATCCGACAAGATTGCTGTTTAGCATATTAATAGGCAATACGCTTGTAAATGTTTTGATATCGATTTTGGGATACAGTATTATTAATAAAATTCATCCTACATTGGCACCGGTTGCGGCTATCCCGGTTGTAACCCTGATATTGCTTATTTTCGGCGAGATAACCCCTAAAAGAATAGCCTTGAATATGCCGGAAAAAACAGCAGTTTTGTATTCCTGGTTTCTTAGCTTTATAATATGGATAATGACACCGCTTAGAAAAATCATGGACTTACTTACTGTGAAGCTGGACAAAGTAATCAGCCCTCAAAAGGTAAAACTTACCGAAGAAGAATTCAGAACAGCTTTAAATATAGGTGAGGAACAAGGATTTTTGGACCGGGAAGAGCGTATTATGGTTGAAGGAATCATTCGTCTTGAGGGGTTAAGGGCGAGTGATGTAATGACCCCTCGTGTAAATTTGATTGGGATTGATATTGATGAAACTTTTAAAAAAAATAAAGAAATCGCCAAAGCCTCTCGCCGTAAATATCTTCCTGTATACAGAGAATCACTGGATAAATTAGAGGGATTTCTTCATGTTAAGAAATTCTTAATGTCAGAATCTGTAGATTTGCTCCCATCGACATTTGCGCCGCTTTTTGTGCCGGAAACAATGCCTCTGGATAATCTTCTTACCACAATGAGAAAAGAAAAACAATCTATAGCATGCGTAAAAGATGAGTTTGGCGGAACAGCAGGGATAATAACTCAGGGTGACATACTCGAGGAGATTATCGCTGATGTAAGCAATATTCGGTTTGCTGATGGGCAACCTATCCGCAGGCTTGGATTAAATCGCTGGCTGGTTGATGGAATAACCAGTCTGGAAGATATAAACTATAATTTGGGATTAGAACTGGAATCAGAAGATGTTGACCGTTTGAGCGGCTGGGTGGCTGCCCATCTTGAGAGAATACCTAAACCAAAAGATATAGTCCAAGCTCAAGGGTGCAGTGTATTGGTAAGAGCAGTGGAAAAAGGCATAGTTAGAGATGCTATTATTGAAAAACTAACCAAAGAAAAAAGTGATGATTGATTCTATCCAGATCTTAATTATAATTTTTTGTATTTTAGGGGCAGCACTTTATTCCGGTATGGAGACAGGTATAATTTCCATAAGGCGTATAAGGCTGCGTCATCAGGCTAGATTAGGTAAAAAGGAAGCGGTGATATTGAGCCGTTTTCTTAATAATCCTGATTATTTGCTGGGGACAACTCTGGTTGGAACTAATCTTTGTATAGTTATTACCTCTGTTTTAAGCTCCAATCTTGCAGTACGTTATTGGGGTGGATGGGGAAAAACTATATCTGCTGTTTTAGTTACTATAATCCTGCTAATATTTAGTGAATATATTCCAAAGGCCTGGTTTCAGGCGCGCCCTTATTATCGGTCAATTAAATTTGCCGGATTCATGGAATGGTCCGGGCGGATTTTTAAGCCTATTGGAATTGTAGTTACCCAGATAGCGAAGCTGATTGCTCCGGTTAAGGTTTCCGCAAAGCAGGCCCTGTCTACATTGGCCTCCAGGACTGAACTTAAGGTACTGGCCAGTGAAGGAGTAATCTATGGTGAGATCACTCCGGAAGAACATACGATGATCCATCGGGCTATTGAATTATCGGAAAAAAGTGCAAAAAAGATCATGATCCCTCTGGAACAGGTGATATATGTTAATAAAGATATTTCAAAAAAAGATTTTCTTGAATTCTCTTCTGCGAAGGAATACACGCGTTATCCGGTTTTTGATGCTTTGGGAAAAAAGTTCATTGGGGTAGTTAATTTGTTTGATGTTATCGCAGACACCGAACTTAATGATCAAAGTACTATTGAAGAATTAGTCAAAGAAATCGTGTTTATTCCTGAAGATATTCCGGCTGATGATGTTGTGGCTTTATTTAGACGCGGCAGACAGCCGATAGGGCTGGTTGTAAATAAGTATAAAGAGGTTATCGGATTGATAACCACAGAAGATATTTTGGAAGAGATAGTCGGCACTCTGTAATCTGAAGCCAGGCATAATCATTGCTCACCTCAAGCAGCTCTCCCAGCAAAATTATCCTTTATATTGGAAAAATGGGCTTTTAGTGATACAATGCCTTAAATAAAGATTGTCTTAATTTAGTGTTATTATAATGATTTTGGGTTAAAACTTATCCTATGGCGTCAAAAAAACAATATATTCATCTTTTTCTACTGATAGTTTGCTTGTTTTTATGCAGCATTGCTTTAAGTGGCTGTTCAAGCACTGGTTCTGTTACTTTATCCGGGAAAATGGGGCGGTCCTTTGTTAGGATAGACAGAAAACAGTATATTCCTTTAACAGTTGTTTGTAAGCATTATGATTTAAGCTGGGATTGGGATGGATTTTCAAAAATTATTACAGTAAAGAACCTGAAGTCAAGAGCTCAATTATTTATTGGCAGCGGACTTATCTTATTTAATAATGAAGTATTTGATCTAAAATCACCGATTAAGATCTATAAAGGCCAGATCATGGCCCCGGAATCATTTCTGCGCCTATTTGCAAAAGAAAAGCTTTCCGTACAATTAAATAGGAAAAGTGTTTTTAGTATAAGAAAAATTGTTATTGATGCCGGCCATGGAGGCAAGGATCCCGGTGCTGTAAGTAAAAATGGCATACAGGAAAAAAATATTGTTTTAGATATCTCTCTTCGTTTAAAAAATGAACTTACAAAGCATGGTATTGAGGTTGTTTTAACCAGGGATACCGATGTCTTTCATGAACTTAAAAAACGTACGCAGATTGCTAATAAGGAAAAGGCAGACTTTTTTATATCTGTTCACGCGAATGCGGCTAATTCTTCCTCGGTACATGGATTTGAGGCATTTTATTTGTCAACCAGCTATGATGATTTTTCAAAAGCAGTGCAAATTAGAGAAAACGCTGTCATCAAGTTTGAGGAAGAAGCTGATTATAAAAATTCCAGTGATCTTAATGTGACACTTTGGGATATGATTTTATCTGAAAACAGAATAGAGTCTATAGAGATGGCAAACTCTATTTCTGATGAATTGAAAAGAACTTTAAAATTAAATACGCGCTATATCCGAGGCGCAAGATTTCATGTTTTAAAAGGGGCAAATATGCCGGCTGTTTTACTTGAAATGGGCTATCTCTCAAATAATAACGAGGCAGTACAGCTGAATAATGCTTATTATCGACAGATGTTGGCAGAGGCTGTGGCTGCCGGGATAGTACGGTACAAAGAATTATTTGAATTAAGCGAAGGGTTCAGTAAATGAGCGATTCAAGACCAATTGGTATTTTTGACTCTGGCTTCGGCGGCCTAACAGCTGTTAAAGAGGTAATACACAGTTTGCCGGATGAACAGATTATCTACTTCGGAGATACGGCACGTGTTCCTTATGGTCCAAAGTCAAGAGAAACTATAATTAGATTTTCTATAGAAAATATCCTGTTTTTGCTTAAATACAAGGTAAAGCTGATAATTATTGCCTGCAATACCGCATCAAGCGTAGCTCTTTCCATTGTTGAGAAGAATTTCAAGGTTCCGATTGTCGGGGTGATTTCCCCTGGAGTGCTTGAGGCTGTTCGTGTTACAGTAAACAAAAAAATCGGAGTTATCGGTACAAGAACAACAATCAACAGCAGAGCATATGAAAAGATGATAAAGCTAACACAACCTCGGACAAAAGTTTATAGCGTGGAGTGTCCGTTATTTGTTCCTTTAGTGGAAGAGGGTTGGCTCGATAACCAGACAATAAGGCAAATTGCTCGTTTTTATCTGAATCCGTTAAAAAACAAAAAAATAGACACGCTTGTTCTCGGCTGTACGCATTATCCGCTGCTTAAACCGGTGATAAAGGAAATATTAGGTCCTAGTGTTACTCTGGTTGATTCAGCCAAGCAGGTGGCTCAGCAGGCAAAGCAAATCCTTGTAAATCAAAATATACTTTCTCCAAAGGGAAAAAAGAGTAAGAATAATATTCGGTTTTATGTTAGTGATGAGCCGGATAATTTTGCAAAATTGGGAAAGAGATTTCTGGGTTTTGAATTGAAAAATGTAAGGAAGGTTTCAAATGTTTGAGATAAGTGTTGTAAGGGAGTTTAGTGCTGCGCATAATCTCCGCGATTATAAAGGTAAATGCGAAAAATTGCATGGGCATAATTGGCAGGTTGAGGTATTTTTGGCTTCTGTTGATTTGGATAAGGGAGCAATGGTTATGGATTTTTCCCTGTTAAAGAAAAAGCTTAAGCAGGTGTTAAAATACTTTGACCATTCATATATAAATGAAACTGAATATTTCAGCAGGCATAACCCCACTTCGGAAAATATAGCTAAGTTTATTTTTGAGCGTATGTCTAAACAAGTGAAGCGTTATAAATGCAAAGTTGTAAGAGTAAGCGTCTGGGAAACATCGCGGAGTAAGGCTACTTATTATGAATAGCAAGTCAGAAAGAAAAAGGAAAAAGCCGCCAAGTGCTAATAAGTCAGTCAAAATTGGCGGGCCTCGCCGTATTCTGGCGGGTCAAAAGTCAAAAGTAAGAGTAAACAAGGTTAAAAAGGCTGTAGTCTTATTGTCCGGGGGGCTTGACTCAGCGGTAACTCTTTTTCATGCAAAAAGCAAAGGGTTCAAGGCCTATTGTCTTACTTTTGATTATGGGCAAAGACATAAAAAAGAAATAAATCGTGCGTCTTTATTGGCTGATAGAGCATCATGCAAATGGCAGAAAGTGAAAATTGAAATGCCCTGGAAAGGCTCTTCATTGCTTGATAAAAAGATTAAGCTGCCTGAGAACAGGAAAATCGGAACGGAAATTCCTTCTACATATGTTCCAGGCAGAAATATAATTTTTTTAAGTTTTGCGGCCTCATTCGCAGAAAGTATTAAAGCAGATGCGATTTTTATCGGAGCAAATATGATAGATTATTCCGGCTACCCGGATTGCCGGGAGAATTTTTTAAAAAGCATGCAGCAAACTATTATTAAAGGAACAAAACGTGGCCTAGAAAATAAGAAAGTCAGGATTTATACTCCTTTACTTAAAAAAAATAAACAGCAGATCGTGCGCTTGGCAAAGCGTTTAAATGTGCCCTTAGAGCTGACCTGGTCTTGTTATAAGGGGGGAAAGAAACCTTGTGGTGTTTGTGATAGCTGTAAGCTGCGCAAGTATGGGTTTGATAAGGCAGGAGTTGTGGATCCGACGATATGAAAACAGCCCCGATCTCAGAGGTTTTTTTTAGTTTGCAGGGAGAAGGCCCTTATGTGGGTACAGGGCATGTTTTTGTGCGTTTTGCTGGATGTAATATGAAATGTGATTATTGTGATACCCCAACGAAGAAGTATAAAGAATATGATATAAATACTCTGGTTCGCGAGGTTAAGGATTTAATAAAAAAGCATAAAGTGCAATATTTAAGCCTGAGCGGGGGAGAACCTTTATTACAGACTGAATTCATAATTGAGTTTTTGGAAAAAGCACATTTTAAAAAGGTTTTTATCTATCTTGAAACAAATGGTATACTATATTACAATTTCCGTAAGGTTAAAAAGCTTATAGATATTGTTTCATTGGACATCAAGCTCCCAAGTGCTACAAAGACAAAGGCATACTGGGGGGAACACAGGGAATTTCTTAAATTGTGTAAGGGAAAAAAGGCCTTTGCTAAAGCGGTAATTACGGGCTCTTGCGTGATTGATGATTTGAAAAAGGCAGTAAAGCTGATCAGAGAAACAGATAGTAGTATTTCTTTGATTATACAGCCTGATTCTACAAATAAGATTACGCAGACACTGGTAAATAAAGCCATGAGATTTCAAAAATATGCCAGAGGATATTTAAGTGATGTGAGAGTTATCCCTCAAATGCATAAGTTTCTTAAAATAAGATAGACGCTTTATAAATTGAATATTTTCGGGAAGGTCAAATAATGAAGAAGCCTAAGAAAAAGAGAAGTGATAGTGCTTATGAGAACTTGCAAGGAAACATACGTAAACTTAAGCTGCCCAGTATAGAAGTTTGGGAAAATATGTATTCAGATAAGGATTATTGGGTGCAAATGGAGGTGCCTGAGTTTACATGTATCTGTCCAAAGACAGGCCTGCCTGATTTTGCTGTTTTTATTATCAGTTATAGGCCGAATAAGCTTTGCCTTGAGCTGAAGTCTTTCAAACAATATATAAATTCATATCGCGATGTTGGTATATTTCATGAACATGCGGTAAATAGAATCCTTGATGACCTGGTAAAGGCATGTTCTCCTAAGCAGATGGTTATAGAAGGAGAATTTAATCTAAGAGGCGGTATTAAAACAAGTGTTAGTGCCGAATACAAAAAAAAAGGTCATTCTTATTAAAGGCTGAATAGTTGATGGAAATAATAATGACCTGATTGCAACGATGAAAAACAGATTGCAGTGATTGACTAAGATAGAGACGAACAAATCTATGTAATCTTGTTTTAAGCTGTGAAATCAGGTTCTTTCTATAAACTAAATAAGAAAGAAACAAAAGATGAGAACAATATCTTCACAATTAATTTCAAATGCAGTTGAAAGGCTTTGTCTTAAGGCTAATACAAAGTTAAGAGGCGATGTATTGTCTCTTCTGAAAAAGGCGCAGAGTTTGGAAAAATCCAGACTTTCTTCAAAGGCATTAGCGGCGATTATTGATAATGCATCGATTGCTTTAAAGGAAAAACTGGCAATTTGCCAGGACACTGGCATGCCGGTGGTGTTTGTGGAAATGGGTAATAATATTCGTGTTTTGGGAAATATTACCGAGATTATTAATAAAGCGCTTAAAAAAGGCTATGTCTCTAATTGTCTGCGCGCTTCTATACAAAAGGACCCGATTTTTAGGAAAGCAAAACCTGCATATGCTCCGGCAATTATACATATGGACATTGTAAACGGTAGCAAGTTGAAAATCACTGTGTTGCCAAAAGGCTTTGGCAGTGAAAATAAAGCGAAAGTCAATATGCTCAATCCTACGTCAACACATAAGGATATTGAAGATTTTATTGTTGAATCTGTTAAAGTTGCAGGTGCTGGGGCATGCCCGCCTTATTTTATAGGAGTGGGTATTGGCGGAACACAGGATTATGCAGGGCTGCTTGCAAAGCAGGCGCTGTTAATGCCGTTTGGTAAATTAAATAAGAATGAAAAGTTAGCGCTTATGCAGAGGCGGCTAATGAAAAAAATAAATGCATTGAATATTGGGCCTTTTGGTTTTGGCGGAAAAAATACAGCACTTGGATTAAATATTAAAACATATCCAACGCATATAGCCGGAATGCCGGTTGCGGTCAATATCAGCTGCCATGCCCTGCGCAGTGCGAGCATTACTTTATAGCGTTTAGCGATTAGCGGTTAGAAAAAACAAAAAGAGAGATCGAAGGATGATCCTCCTTCGCTAAAGCTATGGAGGACAGGTGGACGATCGATTCGCTGGGACGAAGGATACAGATAAAGCCATGGGAAAAAGATGAAGAAATTAATTGGTGATTTAACAAAAGAGAAAATTAGGAATTTACGCGTAAGGGAAGAAGTATTATATACGGGAACCCTTTACACCGCGCGGGATCAGGCACATAAACGGTTGGTTGAGCTAATGGAAAAAGGAAAGTCCATGCCTTTTAATGTGCGGGGTAAGGTTATTTATTATTGCGGTCCAAATCCTGCTCCAAAAGGTAAAGTGGTTGGGGCCTGCGGTCCGACGACATCAAGCCGAATGGATAAATTTACACCTCAATTACTGGATAATGGTCTAGTTGCGACTGTTGGCAAGGGAGAGAGAAGTCCGGATGTGGCCAAGTCTATAAAAAAAAATCGCGCTGTTTATTTTGTGACATATTCCGGTTGCGGAGCGCTTTTAGCTCAGTATGTAAAAAAAACAAGGCTTGTTTGTTTTGAAGATCTGGGAGCTGAGGCTGTCTTTGCTTTTGAGGTAAAGGATTTTCCTTTAATTGTAGCAATAGATTCGAAAGGGGTTAATATTTATGAGTAAAATAGGCAAAAGAAAGCCGGATGCACTGAGAAAAGTTAAAATCACGAGAAATTTTATGAAATATGCAGAAGGATCATGCCTCATAGAGATAGGCAATACAAAGGTGATATGTACTGCATCTTGTGAAGA
>Ga0307992_1000499_pt1 | contig 24937 bp, 20 predicted proteins | sample EllFjometagen133_FD_203162 | JGI IMG/M metagenome (GOLD analysis project Ga0307992, IMG submission 203162) | Marine microbial communities from Ellis Fjord, Antarctic Ocean - #133 | ecosystem: Environmental > Aquatic > Marine > Unclassified | place: Southern Ocean | collected 2014-10-08
TGACAAACTGACTCCAGATGAAGTATACTTTCAAGAATCTATGAGGAAGCTTGTAGGATAATGAACAACGGAACCTTCACACCTAAGATTCAAGAAAATGTGTCCAAGGCATGGGGTCCACTTCTCTCCTCTTGTCGGAAAGGAGTATGACTAGAGTCAATCTAACAAAGAGCGGACTCACTCGAGGGAAGTACAAATCGAAAATGATGTGGATGGATGCAATTAACTTACAAAGCGATGCTTTCTTGAGAAGCAGCTTAAGCCAAGAACGGTATTTGCACAATCTATCATCAACTAAGGAGAAGAAGATGCACGGGAAAATTCTATTGATATTGTTAATCCTTCAACTTTTTATCAATTGTTCAAAGCCAATTAGTGTCACTCAGCAATTGAAACCTGACGAAGTGAAAACTTTAATATCGCAGGACACATTATATGAGGATGTAATTCTTGAAGTGGATAATACAAGAAAATCCATTTCTGATAACATAGTGCTGATGAGCAAATTTACAGATCTTTCATATCCGCAGTACCTTGAGTATAAGAAATCCACGCTTGATACTACATTTATGAGAAATATTCAGAGCTTTACAGATAGTCTACATGGTCTAGAAGTAGACATGAAATTGAGTATGTATAAAACGAAGATCGACTCTGAATTTAATGCCCTTCGCAAGAAATATGACTCAGAGAACCCCGATAACTATTTCAGGGTAAATTTTGAGGGTACTGACGTTGAGTATTATGAGTATAATTCCGGGGTAAAATCTGTTACGACGCTTTTCAAAATCACACCACTAAAGGGCAAGCTTGAGGGGGGTGCATTTCACTATGAGATTTCTCCGAAAGTAACTGGAAAAGTTGTAGCCTCTGGTGGTTGCAGATGGAGCCAAGAAACAGCAAAATCAACCACGTACAGATGGGAAGCACCCTACGAGGTCGAAAAAGAGTTAGGTGCACAATCTGGTGAGCGCATTCAGAATGCATATGATTTCACTTTCAGCAATACTTCCGTTCGATATTATGGCAAAACCTATACTGCACTGGATTTATTTGATATTCCAATTGCAATGCGGATGTATTTCAAAAATGACTCATTGGAACGATATCAATATCGCTATATCATACAAAATTATTACAATGTTGAAATCGTGGATTGGATAAACATTTTTCAAATAGAGCTCTCCAAGGAAAAAAAGAAGCTTAACTTACTAGCCTATGAATTTGAATCCCATAGTCCCGATTCAGTTTTCAACAAAACGATAAAATAATTATACCAATTAAGTGGCGTATAACAAAGGTATAGAGCGGACTCACAACGGGCGAGAGCAAAACGAAAATGACGTGGATAGATACACTAAGCATACAAAGAGAGGTGGACCCCAAAAACTGGACAATAGCTTAGGTGTGAACTCCGGATTAATATAAGTCCATTAGGAGGACACCATGACAAAGCGAAAACGACGTAATCACAGTTCTAAATTCAAAGCAAAAGTAGCATTGGAAGCACTTCGAGAAGAATTGACCATGACAGAACTTACAGAAAAGTATGATTTACATGCTAACCAGATCAGCCATTGGAAGAGTGACCTGATCTCCGGAGCAGAGGATGTATTTGGAGGTCACGAGCAGAATAAAAAAGATTCCGAAGCAGAGATAGATAAACTTCATTCCAAGATTGGCGAACTGACCATGGAACGAGATTTTTTGTCAAAATCGCTCGGTCGTTGAGTAAGGATGAGCGCAAACAAATGATCTGTGTCAACCAAACAATGTCCTATACACAAAAGTGTCAGCTTCTTGAGATCAGCAGATCTACCGTCTACTATAAGTCAAAACATGTTGAACCTGACGAACAGGAACTTGCTTTGTGCCTCCTGTTGGATAAACTCCATATCAAGCAGCCCTGGATGGGAGCAAGGAGCTTGAGGGACCAAGTTAACCATCGAGTTGACTATACTGTGAACCGTAAGCGGATTCAGCGCCTGATGAGGAAAATGGGTATCCACTCAGTCTATGCCAAGCCCAGGACCAGTATCCCCGGTAAGGGTCATAAGATCTATCCCTACCTGCTTCGTCATCTGGATATTAACCGTCCCAACCAGGTCTGGTCTACTGACATCACCTATATCCCAATGGCTCGTGGTTTTGTTTACCTGGTGGCTATCATGGATTGGTCTAGTCGCAAAGTGTTGAGCTGGAAACTGTCCAACAGTATGGATACCAGCTTCTGCGTGGAAGCTTTAGAAGAAGCTATGGACAGATATGGCAAACCTGAGATTTTCAACACAGATCAAGGCTCACAGTTTACCAGTGATGATTTTACCAAGGTGCTGAGTGATGCAGACATCAAGATCAGCATGGACGGTAAGGGAAGATGGGTTGATAATGTGTTTATCGAGAGATTATGGAGAAGTTTAAAATATGAGGAAGTTTATTTGAAGGCCTATGAATCTGTGAGAGAAGCCAGAGAATCAATCAAAACTTACCTGACTTTTTATAACTCCGAGAGAACCCATCAATCCCTTGACAGACTCACGCCTGATGAAGTATACTTTAAAGAATCTATGAGGAAGCTCGTAGGATAATGAACACTGGAATGTTCACACCTAAGATTCAAGAAATACTGTCCAAGGCATGGGGTCCACTTCTAAGCGATGCTCTCGTGCGAAGCAGCTCAAGCCTAAAGCGTTATACTTCCTTAAGGAGTTTTATTACCATGTTCGAGATATTAAATTATTTTTTCCCTTCCGGCATCATGTGGTGTAATTAAAAGCGGTTATTAAATAAATTCTTTCTATCATTTAAAGGGGAAATAGTATGAAAAACACAACGATTAAAACATTAATGGTATTATTTTTTATTGGATTTGCAGTAAGTACATCGTATGCACAGATTACATATGTATGCTATACAGTACCAAGTAATCGCAGCGCAAACATTCTAATCAAAAACGGTAATACATACAGAGTGACAATAAAATCATGTTGGATGTCTGCACATGCTAGAATGGGGACATATTTAATTTATGGCTTAAATGTTTCAGATCCCAAAACAAATGGTTCCCCTGCAATCTTAACTATTGCAGAAACAACAAATATAGATTGGACATTTAGCTATAGTTTGAGTGGATCATATGATGCAAATATGAAAGTCACTTCAAATGGTTGGGGAGATCAAGGCTTGATGATTGGTGTCGAAGTCCTCAGCTGCTCTGAGCTAAGGAAAAATTAGCCATAAAAAGAAGTATAACAAAGCTTTGACCTGACTCACATGCAGGGGCGTGGTTGAGGAAGATGACTTGGATGGATACAATTAACTTACAAAGCGAGACTGCTCCAGGAAGCAGCTCAGGCCTAAGGCGATAGCCGTACAAAATTGAGCAATAATTGGAATTGTTTGTTCGCTTTCAATTCTTCAATTAAAACTTTGGGAGGTTATGCAAATGAAAATATTTTGGAAATCTTGTTTAGTTTTAACTCTCTTCATAATGATAATTGTAACTGTTACTTGTAACAGAAAGACAGATCCGAAAACAGAGAATACTCCCAGCCCCCCTCCAAAGTTAGTCCTAGATTTCAGCTCTGATTCAGCATTCCAAGCCTCACAAGAGGTGATGCGAGTATCAATTGATTCTTCTGATCGTGAACACTTCGCTGAGAATCTACTATACCTTGCACTGGAAGATGTTGACAATTTCTTTGTTGGATTAGCAGCCCTTGGAAATCCTGCGACTTTGCGAGGGCTTTTGAAAGATAAGATTCAGGGATTGTCCGCCTCCGAAATTAATATTTTAGTCCTCAGTAAGAAGAGGCTTGAAAGGAAAGCAGAGGCGGAATCAACACTCTATGGGGCGAAAAGGGACTTAGATCAAAAACAAACCGAAATATCAAAACTGAAACAAGAATTAAATAAAGCCCAAAAAGCGAAATCAGAGCTTCGGAAAATCACTATCTCTAATCCAAGTTTTTATTTTAACGAAGAATCCTATACCGCTGAACCAGTTATCCGGTTTACAATTAATAATGGAACATCTCATGCTATTTCAAAAATTTACTGCAATGCTGTTCTCAAAACACCCACGAGATCTATTCCATGGGTTGATTCTGGATTTAATTATGAAATTCGAGGCGGTCTCGAACCAGGAGAAGAAACTACTTGGGGTTTGTTACCCAATAAGTATGGCGAATGGGCAGAAGCCCCAAAACATCGCGATGATATGGAGCTAGCTATTTCAGTTTTAGAGGTTGAGGGAGCAGATGGTAAATCACTATTTGATGTAAGGTCTTTATCAAATATTGTTTCACAGCTCGAAGACGCGCGCGAAGCGGCTGAAAAACTCCAAAATCGAGTTAAAAGATGTGAGCTTGGTATAGCTATATATGAAAATGATGAAAATTGAGTCTATGCGAAATGTTGAGATTGGTGCCGAAAAATAGACGGCAAAGGTATAGAGTGGCACCTAATAAGGCTTATCACAGACATCATGTCTGTCCTTACCATCCATTTTAAGGCCACTCTTTTTTTGGGGAGAAATGGACGGGATGTCACTATTTTGTGTGGATGTATTGAATAAATGACTTTTTTTTAAGAAATTATTCAAGATTTTCTTCGTCAAATATGGCAAGAAATAACTGGTACTGCATGAGCTGATGTCTGACAGTTTTTGATTCTACCCATCCCTTCTCGTTTCGACCTTGCTTCGTGGGAGCTACGTAAACCAATCGAAGTTGATGTGTAAGGTTGTGGGTACGGTAGCACAAAGAGGTGCTAGCATTATGAGTTGGATGCAAAAAAAAAGTTTATTTTACATTTTATGTAAATCTGTACCTAAGGTTAAAAGGTCGTACACAAATAAAAAAGGGAGGTACTCAAAATGAGTGGAATAACTATTGGTAAGGTTATCTCTGGTAAAACCCACAAAACCCATACGGTTCAGTGGAGTGACTCGAGTCACGAAGTTTATATTGACGGTGGTTATACTTATGTTGGGAAAGCATCTTCGGCCAAGGAAGCAATGCAGAAGGCAGAAGCATTTCTTTACAATAAGTAGTAAAATTTCAAGTCAAATAACTCAAGTCCAAAGGCTTGTAATAATTATTATTTGTGATAGTTGATTTGGGAGAATATCATTTTCCCTCAACGACGATATTTATTATCAGAGTAAAAAGTTATAAGAAAATATTTTGGAGGGATAAAATATGCCTCAGTATAATGTAGGAGAAATTCTGAAAGAAGATATAATCATCATCAGTCATCGTATCATTGAAAGAGAGGTTAAACCATTTACGAATCCTCTCGCTAGAATATTATTCGAACAATTTTGGGACGAATCATTCTTTTTAGATGGTAAAATTGGACATATTCTAGTCACAGATGGAAAGATGGTTATGCCTCCTGAAGGGCATGGTTATGCTGATTGTGCCATTTTTAAAGAAACGATAGAAGAAGCAGATGCGATGAGTAATCCCCAATACCCTATTGCAAGAGTAACTTTTGACATTTGCTTTCGGGGACCATCTTGTTACTGCCCATTTCCAGGGAAGAATATGATAACCGTTCAGAAATTTTAAACTTAAGCAGTGTAAATATTTGCATTTTATTCCGGACAGGATAGTTCTCAGGTGGGATTCAATCGTGAGCACATCAAACAGACCCATGACCTGGAAGATATCAGAGTCTTATGGTATGCCTGTTTACAGAACATGATGACTTTGGTGCTTCTGGTATTCTACTTCCTGGTTTTAACTTTGGACTGTGTGGCGTGACCTGCCCCCCCTAAAGTTGGACCAGAAGTTAAGTTAGTCGCGGGCACAATAAAGGGACGATATCGCATATGGGACCCAAACCCCTGACCTTAAAACTCAGGGGTTTTTCAAAAGTAGTGACGATTTGGTGACTCGTCCCCGTAAGTGACTGATATATAGGACGAAGCAAGGTACTGAAAATCCCAATGTACAGGGCTTGAATCTAACTCTTGCTGAAATTTCAAGTCTTTTTCAAATGTCGTGACATTTTGGTGACCGTCCCCTTAGGCCTTATATCAACAAAGGCCACCGATTTCTAATTCATAGGTGTAAGATGGGCAGGCTTCAATTCGCCGGCCACAATTTCTAATAGTATTCCCAAGCCGCCTTCATTCCAGCATCACACTTGCCAATGCGCAAAGAATAAACTAAATTTATAGCACATCACGTTGATCTACGGTTTGGATATAGTTCTAACTCTCAGAGCTGATTGAAACAATTGTAACATAAAGGGGTAAATTCAGATTAATGAGAACTCAAAACTCAATTATGGGGTACCGATCAAGCTCGGCCGAATAAACAGATTGTTTATTAAAAATAAACTTTTGATAGAAATTAAGAAATTAATACAGAATCTATATGCGTAAAAAGAAATCAAACGAAAGGAAAAAGAATGAAACGGAATGTTACTTTTGTAAGTATGCTGATTATTGCACTAGTGTTTTTAGGGTGCTCTGGGGGAATGAAAATTGTAAAGTCTCCCCATTCAGATTTACAGTTAACAGCAAATGAATTGGTAAGGAATGGCGGTCTTGCGGTAGTTGGTACTGGTATCTCATCGCGAGAGGATCTGGCAAGAAAGCAAGCTCAGAATGATGGACGCACTTTGCTTTCGAATGCACTCGAAACGAAAGTAAAGGGATACGAAAAACAGTTTCAGGAAGAAATCGGTACGGCCGGAGATGCCGAAATTAATGAAGCATTCCAAACTGTAAGTGAACAACTCACCAAATCTATACTAGTTGGGGTTTTACCCGTTGAAGAAGTGATTACACTTAAAGATGATAAATATACGATTTATACCATTATGGCTATAGACCCTAAGATCTTCATTCAATCCTTTCAGGATCAAATGAAAGAACAGAAAGCAGTATATACGAGATATCGTCAATCTCAAATGCACAAAGAAATGGAACAAAAATTAGAGGACTATGATAAATTCTAATTTGGCTCTGTGATCAGCATGAAGAATCCGTCATTTTTCTTCATGCTGATCACGATGTGCCCCTTTTTTGTGGGGAATTTATATTGCCAAAATTCATATCCAGAGTGGTTTCTCCATCCGGTAAAATATCCTCACTATATTACTGGGTATTCAACTGCCGGGGTAATGGAAGCAGAGGATGATGCTATTTGGCGCTATTCATTGTCAAAAAAAGGATACTTGGTGGGGGATGCGAGCTTTTTTAACGATGAAGATAAGTGGGAGAAAGACTATCTCATTGAGGCCCAAACACCCCTAATTATGAAAGAGCAGCTCCGACAAATTTCTTGTTTTCAAACATCCCCATACGGTGGAGGAGAACAAATCTGCATTTTTGAGAAGAGGATGCACAAAATAAATGAGAAGACGACTTTTGTTGAAGAGAATGTATCTGATACGAGACCAATATGGGTGCACAAGGGACCATTCTTCTCTGAAAAAGATGATTACTATGCTGTTGGCAAATATGTTCTAAAAGGGAATGAGAACGATGCCTGGAGGACCGCCGAAGAAGCTGCGTTGGTGGAGCTTGCAAGTGCTGTAGGTCTTGGCGTGTATCAATCAGAGTCAAAACGTAAAATAAAGCAAGGTCGTTCCAATATTTCTGAGACAGAAGAGTCAGTAAAAATACTGACTTATTCCTTTAATCATGAATTCAGGGATTTGCAGGTTCTGGAGAGGTGGCTTGATTATCAGGAAATGGATCCCGATAAAAATGTACGAGCCTACATATATGTCCTAGTTCGTATTAAAGCCACAAACATCAAACAACACTTGACGAGGAACTAATGAAATATATTTTTGGCTTAATCTCCATAGCTATTAGTCTTATCCAAGCTCAAACGTCATGCATTAACTACTTACCAATAAACAATGAAACCAGGTTTGTATTGGTTGTTGATGTCTCTGGAAGTATGAATGGACAGCCTCTTAAGGATACAAAAGCGGGATTGAAGGCGTTTGTAAATAAGATGGAGTTCAGTGATATAGCTGCACTGATTTCGTTCAACACTTCAGTGACTATCTCTCATCCCATGACAAATAATAAGGGGGATCTCGATAAGGTAATCGATGCATTGGAGGCTAGAGGGGGTACACATATTTATGATGCAGTGGCCCAAGCACTTGAGATGTGTAAAGGATACGAAGAGGACAGTGCGGTGGTTCTTTTTACAGATGGACAAGATGGCGGATCTCAATTCACACCCCAACAAATAGAAAGTATGATTGGATACCAGGGAAGTGCCTTTTATGCCATCGGACTAGGTCAAGTTGATAAGCAATCTTTGATGACCCTTGCAGAAAAAGCTTCAGGTGAATTCGAAATTGCCTCAACAAGTACGGCTTTGAAACAGCAATATGAAAAAACCATGGAGATTTATAAAAGAAAACATGTCGACAAACGTAATCAGACTAGTCAGATTCAAATTCATTCTATGCCGGCCCAAAAGAAGGTCCTCATTGATGGTAAACATATTGGCAGGACACCCTTAAAAATTTCAAATATTTCACCCGGTAACCATGAAATAAGTGTCATCTTTAATACCGGTGAATGGAAATGTAATTCAGCCATGCAGCCTGGTATGCTCGGCGAATTATTTGCTGTAGAATCTGAAGTGACCAAAAATATTGCTGTACTGAGCATTCCCCACGGCTCTGCTGTATTCCTCGATGATGATTTCCAAGGCTATACTTCAGATGTTGGAGCAAGAGCCACTAAAAAGAAGACTGGGCTACTTTTCAAGCGCACTAAAAACGTTTCAGACTATTCTCGTGAGTTAATAATTCAGCATGTATCTGTCGGTCAGCATGTTCTATCGATCATTCCATTTGCAAGCTCAGAAGTATCATCCGGTTTCAAGAGTGTCAAGTTTCCGTTTAAAATGGGTAAGGACAACCTGATCATATCTGTTGATGCGCTCAGAGATGAAACAGATTTACAAGTAACCACGGAAGATCTCGTTCCTAATAAAGGACGATTCAAATTGGATCAATCGACGATTTTTGATGATTTTTAAGCGCCCACATATGAGTACAAGCCAAGTAATACTGAAGCTTATGCATAATGTATCAAGCATTTGCCCGAGATTCATGGGATAGCCAGCTATGAAAAAACTATCATTATTATTCATTCTCATTAGCCTTATTTACTCTTGTTCTTCCCAAAGCAAGAATTTAAAAAAATCTACTCGAAATAATAATAAGCAGATATCAAATATCGAACAGGTCAGACGGGCATTAGATGCTGGACACGAGGCAGTATTTGTCAAAGATCCTGCGAAGTGGGACTTAAATGATAAAAATTATATCTATGCTGAAGGATGTCAAATCAAGACAACCGATTTGAATCCTGGTGAAATTATTTCAGAACTTAAAGGACGGGTATTGACCGACCTCGCTGAAAAATTAGAAGTTACCATTGAATCGGTCTTTTTTAGTCAGGTAACAGAGAAAAATAATGACATTACTGATTATAAAAATTCTATCATCAAGACCTACTCAAAGGCAAAATTTACCAGCGATGATTTCGAGCTGATCATTTCTCCACAAATGGAAAACATTAGGACAGACGTAAATATTTGCGTCAAAGCTAGACTTAATGAAAAAAAATATAAGAATCGTTTGCAGAAGGCGAAAAGAAAAAATGAACTCACGGCTTCAGATGCACTTGAGTCAGCACGAGTTGCGCTTGATCAAGGGTATATGTCGCAATGCCTTACCATGTTGACCAAATGTAAATACTATGTGGATATGGGCGGCGGAGGGATGATGTATTCTTATTATAAGGACACAAGCGAGCAGAGATTTGTGAGTAGTCAGCTTGAAGAGATGCTCGGAGATATTCGAAAGTTAATCTCGTACGAAATAGTTGGTCACTCTGATATCACAAAAATTACTTTCACGGAAAAGGAAAATAGAACCCTTATTGTTCGATTGTATTCTAAGAAAGGTGGTCATATTGATTATCGTGGATTAGATCTTGAGCTCATCTCTGAGAATGATAATACTATTCTTAAATGTATGTCTCCCATTGATGAAAATGGTCAGACATCTTTTGATTTTAGTGGAAATTCATTAAGCTCTGAAAAGGAAAATTACACACTTCGTCCCTCATTCGTTCCCACATGGATTAATAATGATAATGATTGGCAGCGGAGTGATACATATAAAAATTATCTTGAGAAGTTAAGAATTACTAAGTTGGGGTTACTTTATAACCCTTTCCCGAGAAACAACATCCTTCCCGCGATATCTTTTGGGAGAGGCATCTATCTAACTCAAATCAATACCAAGCGAATTCATAATGAGCTACAATCATTAATAGGCCCAGATGCACTATTTTTCAGTTTGTTAGCTCCTGGAACAGGACTCTCAGAATCAGAATTAATAAAAGTGCTCTCACCGGATAGAGTGCTAACAAAACGAGATCTGAAGCTTCTGGAAGTGTGTGATATGATTTTGCTGGTATCGATAGAGAAACGAGTAAATGAAGCGTTTGAGTTTTCAAAAGCCGACCGATATGAATTGTCATTATCCCTACAATCGGTCGTTGGAGAATCCATTGTGGTTTTAGGGTCTACAAAATTAGAGGGCAATTATTCAGAAGCAGAAATTCCTGAAGCATTACAACAGTTATACAAGAAATTGATGGACGAGTATTTTTATCGGACTGTTAAAATCGAATCAAATGTAAAAATAAAACACAGTTATTCAGTTAATTGGGTCTCATTAAAAACAACTCCCAAGGAAAAAGAATCACTCCTGGAAGATTTATCCCGATACCATCCACTAAATATTCTCCACGAGCATCCTGACTATAGACCAGTAAGAATCTCAATCCCCCCTAACAATTTTTCGCACTCATCCACAAATATGAGTAAGCCCCAGTCAGAGGCAATTACTTCCTTAAAAATCACTTTGGTACCAAAGTCAGGTTCATTAACGGTAAACACATTCGATAAAGATACGGGTGAGCAAATAAAGCAACATTCTAGGCTTTCATCATCCAAACTTTATCAGACAATATTCTATTTTATTCCATGGAATAGTTCGCAGAAGGATTCAAATAATGTCACCTACCGAGAGTTGAAGCCTGGTTATTATACTGTAATAGCAACTGAAAATGGATATACACCTCCTCTACCAAAAGTCCAATATGTATATGATGACTTGGAGCATCCAGAACCACAGAGCATCAACTTTAATTTATCAAGGAAATCAACCCTACTTGCTATTGGTTTGACCACCTTAGCGCCTGGAGCTGGCCATTATTATATGGATAAGCCGCCATGGCAAATAATGGTTCCTGCGGTTACTTATGCTGGGGCAATAATTTTTACATGGAAAAGTTACAACGCTTATAATTCTTCAAGAAATCTATTCTCCGGTCTTCAATCCTCGTATATAAGCGAGACTGATCCACTATTGGCAGATCAATATCGTGCTCAGGGTGATAGTGCTTTCGATGATATGCGATATGCTAGAACAAATGTTTATTTGGGACTAGGCAGCATTATAGCGACAAACGCACTTACTAACGTCATCTTAGTTATTCAGAAAAAATTAGATAAATAAGGTGAAATGATGATGGGTCGCATACGTGTTCTACTTTTACTAGTTTTTCTATCTTTTATCATATTTGAATGCTCGCTTAATGATCCAGAGTACAAGCTTGATTTTGATAGAGTTGAGACTACTCCCAAAACGATACATGTCGAACCAATAAACCTCTTTGATGTAGAAGTAACTTGGACCGTGACAACTCATGAAGAAGTCGAAAGTTATTCCATATTCAGGAGAGTGCAGGAAACGGAGATGGCTCAGACTGATGGATCATCATTTCAAGAAATATCGCCTACAATTATGGTGATAGATGAGTTCCATTTTATAGTAATTGACAGTACAGCGGTGCCCAATAAATGGAATTACTACTATATTATATCAAATCATAATGATCAATCTTCTCTCCATTCAGACATAGCGGGCTGTCTATTTGTAATTGAATCACCATCGGTATCCCTAGAAATAGGGGGCGAAGACGATGATCAGATTATTCAATCTTACATCATAGATAATATAGAGTTTGATGGGATAGAAATCTCCCGCATAGGAGAAATCGACACAATTGAGAATGAATATGCGAGAGTTAAGGACGACTCGTTCATGATTGTTGTCGATACAATGCAATTTGATCAAGATTCTATCTTGCTAGGTTTCAAGGGTCGGGCTTTGCGCCCCTGGGCTGATATTGAGCCAAATAGGCCATATGATTATCGGGCACGAGCCTATATGGTTCGCGACCAGACTCGACGGTATACAAGCTACAGTCCTTCTAACATAATTTCAATTCAGAGGGAATACCCAACAGAAATAACCTCACTACCCTTATCATCAAATAAATCTAGGTTGTATTTTCACACATTTGATTTGAATCCATATGATTCCATTTTCATTTATTCTGTTCAAGGTGATTCGATGAATATCATGAGTTCACTTCATCTTGGCAAAGGTGTGGGATTCACTGATAACGCAGGACAAGATTTAATGGTATTTGATATTCCATGTCAAAATAGTGATGCCATCCCAATAAAAGCCATTTTTTGGGGAACATCATCTCACACAGCATTACTGAAAGATGATGATATCCAAGATTCGACAGCTATCAATTGTTTAGAGGTTCCGGGATTTCAAATGATTGAAGAGGGATCGTTGTTTCCTGGATGCACTGGTGGACAAGGTAATCAAGATTGTGATGGCGAGGGATTTGAGATTGAGAGATTTTATTTGGCAATCTATGAAACGACCAATATGTCACCCTCGAATTGGCCTCCCTCTCCAGGTGAACTTCCTGTTGAATCCGTAACATGGGATTCAGCTGTTGGATTTTGTGAAATGCTGAGTAACCAATTCCCTGGATATGATTTTAGTCTGCCAACCGAGGCTCAATGGGAGTTTTCTGCAAAGCATTCATTGCGAGACAATAGGAATTATTCATATCCATGGGGTGAATCGGTAGATATTTATCACGCTAATTATGCGAATTCAAACTCAGGGACAATTGCGGTAGGCTCATATAGCTATCCAGGATTTTCAGGGCAACATGATCTGTCAGGAAATGTCATGGAATGGGTTTATTCTAGTTATAATGAGACTTTTGATCCTAGCCTACCAAACGTTCTCGAAGATAACTGGAAGGTGATTAGGGGCGGTTCATTTTGGCATAATCCAGATGAAATTATGACTACTTCCCGCGGCTATTTGCCACATGATACTGAATCTGAGGGGCTGGGCTTTCGAGTCATGATGCGTCCAAAGCTATAGGGAAATATATGAAAATATTACGCGCTTCTAAACTCATTTTGTTCATTTCGATAATTGCAGGCTGTTCTGTATTTTCGCCACCATTAGTAATAGAAACTATCAATGTAGATAGTCAAGAAAGAAAGGGCGTTGCAGCAGTTGAAGTTGAAGTTTTTGATCAGAAGACTGAGATGCAGTTTACGCTATTAACAGATGAGAAGGGGATGGTTAAATTCCCGAAGGTAAAAAACAAGGAATTTCGACTAACTGTCTCTGGGGGAGGAATCTATTTCCCCGTGGATACTCTTGTGGTCATGAATAATATGAGAGAGCCCTTCGCTCTTCAGCTCGAAGAGATAAAAACGATCCTACTTGGGAATGTTTTTGAAGATAGTACATACCGAGGGATTGAAGGCTGCATAATTATGACAGATCCCGGAACTGTCGAGTCTATATCAAATTCCAGTGGCCAATTTGTATTGAAATCAAAAAAATTCACTAATACTCCGTATACGATAAAAGCTATGCATGATGATTATTTGAATGGAGATGCTAAATCAATTCGTCTTACACTCAATCAGAAGAATTCAATACCTGCTATCATTTTATCTCCAAAGCCGGATCCGGATTCGGTGAAATTAACTGAACCAGATTCCCCCGATACACCCCCAGGTTCGGGAGAAATGTATAGACAATAAAACAAGATGGGAATTATGAAAACCAATAGTAGATATTTGTACCTAGGATTCATACTGATTGCCATTGGTGTGTTTATTTTGAGCGGCTGGAACGGCTGTGTGGAACAACCATATGATGTTCAAATTAATGTACAAGAAATTAATCGAACCTCAGACATTCGTATTTCATACAGGTTAAATAATGGGAACGAAACATATTTAGGAGCAACAAATAAAGGTACTTTAAAATCTAATATTCAGGATCTGAAAGGCAATTACCGGATAACTATTCTAGCAAAGAAACCAGGCTATAAGGTTGCCATTCTATCACCTAATTTCCCTAGAGATATAAACGTAAAGCAAAAGGTGATTGATGTAAAATTACGGGCAAATCCTAATGAGAAGAAGATACGAATTACTTCCACTCCAGCAACACCTGGCATTAAGACCATTTTGGATGATGGCCGTGGAGGATCCGCCACGACCATGACAAATAATTCTGGCGATGACCACATATCCCTAAAAAGTGTGAATTGGAGTTCTGTGAAATTTTCATTTTCACATCCAGATTATTATGTTTCATCTCAGTATGAGAACAAATTTATTGAGTTTAACTATATTCCGACAGTAATTCGACTTTTAATTTTCCCGAAGAAAGATTTGAACTATAATCTAATAATCGTGAATCCGATTGATGGAAGGCCAATTATAAGAGCTGTCGTGGCCGTGGTAGGAACAGATAATGAGTACCTATCGAGGATTGATGGATCAGTACAAATTCCTGTGAGCACATCGTTTCTAGTCGAACAGGAATTTATTGTAGGCTCCGAGCTGGAAATAGCTGTTGAAAAAGCTGGTTATGTTGGAATGACAGTCAAGTATGAAATATCAAACGATTATATTGATCCTGATAGACCCGCAGAGATCATTCAATTACAGCCAGCAAACGAGCTGACGATTAAAGTCTATGATAAAGGTGGCAAAGCGTTGGCTGGCATTCCCATTTCAATTCAAGAGTCCGAAACAAAAATCACTGATGTATCTGGAAAAATTATTTACCAGTATGAAGCTAAGAGAGCCAACGAGAAGATAATTGTATCGATTTCAGAAGAAAATATACTTCCCTTTCAGCGAGAAATTACCTTAAGTGCGATAAATAAAACCGAGACTCTGATTGTATCCCCGTTTAGCTATTATTTGGAAGTGAGAAACACGACAAACCGTGTTCCCATTGGTGATGTTAGAGTTAGTGCCCCTGGACATGTATCAATCACATACTTAGAGTCTGGGATAGTTCAATTACTATTTAGAACTATTAATATGTCATATGCGATTGAAGTTTCAGATAGTTCAGGAAATTTTGAAACTGCGAAAATTGAGCTAGATATTAGTGGCGACAATCTGGGTGAAAGTACTGTAATCGATCTTTTGCCTAAAACTTTTATAAAATTTGTAATAAAAGATCAAAACAATGAACCCCTCTCAGGAGTATCGATCCTGAAATCAAATAGACAAATAGGTGTTACTAATATTGATGGGATTCTTAGAAAGGAAGTAGCGTATTCAGCTGACCCTTTGGCATTCTCAATGGAAAAATATCAATTCAAATCGATAAATATTGTAAAGTTTGTCAGTCCGGGTGAAAATTCGTTTCATGTGGAAATGACGAAGCTTGAACTGATTGTTACCGTGATTGACAATGAAACAAAAATGATAATACCTCACGTCGCTATTAAAATAAGCAAAACTAAATACACAACTGATTCAAAGGGCCAGATAATTTTCAATCCAGAATCGGATAACTCGGATATTATTTTCGAAAATTCTGGCGAGAATGGTGTTTACTTGAAATCCCAAATCGAGTTCAAATATGATAGTAATGCAAATAGCTCAGCAAAGTTTTATCTACAACCTCGACCGGCGGTTATTGTAAAAACAATCTTTATGGATCCGAACGGGGTGAAGGGAGAAATCTCGGGAGTAAAACTATCAATTGACGATAAGATAATTGGTATGACAGATACTAATGGATTCTTAACGATTCAGCTTGATGAGATTGGAAAGGCTTTTAAGATAGTTGCAGATAAAAAGGGATTTATTTCAGATTCCATACTCGTGCCGGCCCAACGACCAACTATCCATAGAACCGAAATAATACTTCAAGGAATCACTGCTTTTGTCAATGTAATTGATTTTAGTTATAACAAGATAGAAGGATTGAACGTATCAGTCGATGGTTCACACCCTACCCAGACAAATAATTGGGGACAGGCTGTGGTTAGATTATCTGAGTTGAAAAAGGAAGTCACAATTAGCATTTCTGATCCGCAACATAGATACGTTACTAAGAATATTAAGCACGTATTTAACCAGGCCAAAGATGCAATAGATGTGACACTTGTTCCGAAACCAGTCGATCTGACAGTATTTGTTGGATATTCTGATGGGTCTCCAGCAATTGCTAATGTTGAGATACTGCCACCGCCAACAAATACTGGGGAGACGGTGTTTAGACTTTCAGCAGGCTCGGTTACAATCCCTGTTTATAAGGCTGGGACATATGAGGTAAAATATACAACCCAGGGTACTTTCATTACAGGTTCTGATTTGATCAGGGTGGATCTTGGTGTCAATGAAATCAAAAAATACTTCAATATCCCCAGTGCTAGTATGAAAGTCCGCGTGGATAGGGATCAAGTAGTTAATGTATCCGTTTACGCCTCAGGGAGTAGCCAGAAATTCACTACTCTTATTGGGACAATTCCTGCAGATGGAAAAACCGCCATTGATTTGAATGGACCTGGTTACACAGAATACAAGTTAGTTTTTACTCGCCCGAGTTGGGTTGCCCCGACAGAGCTGGTTGTAAAATTAACAACTCCTGGCCAGCTATTTGATCTGAGTCTTGGTGATCAATATCAGTCATGCAAAGAGCTCGAGGGCAGTGGGGATTGGGAAAGAGCATGCATAGAATGTGCAAAAGTTGACGAGAATGATCCATTCTTTTGTGATGCTGCTTCAACACTAATATTTATTTACCGGGATCACTTGGAAGATGATATAAGTGCAGCATATCATGCCAATCAATATCTCGATCTAATGAATTCTACATGTGGCAAAAACTGGAGCTATTATTCAATATTTTTTGCACTTGTTGCAAGATTGGATCAAATCCCGACCGAGTTCACTGAAGAAAATCGCATCTATGAGATGTACAGTGAGTTTAAAAATTTAGCTATTCTTACCATCTCTGAACCGAGTCAAAAAAATAATGAAATTGAATTGGTTAAAAGCTCTTGTGCTGAAATAACGTGCAATAGAATCAAAGCGTTAAAGGTCGAGCATACCAAGAGAATGGGTCAGACTCTTCGGCAAGCTGAATTGAAACAAGCAGCGCAACAACTCAACAATGAACTAAAGGAGTATGTACAGAATCTCCCCTCAAATTTATCTTCATATTACACGAATAGAGCGGCGAACACTCTCGCTCAAATGTAAGGTCTATTCATGAGACGCATAATCATATTAGTATCTACGATTTTAGCCTTGGGATTGGCTTTATTGTATAAATACATGATTCTAGATCCACCGCCTCTAGACTTAACCCTAAAAAGAGGTTACGGAGACGTATTTCAGAATATACAATTTAACAATGGCTATGACGGAAAGACAAATCTTCAAGAACATTATTCAAATCTTCTCCTCCTTGAAAAATTCAATGAAGATATTACCAAAGATTATTCACCAAGCAATGCGCTGATGGATTCGATCCAATTGGGCCGTGCGCAACTTTATTATTGGTTATGGGAGAGCTATTCTGCTTCAGCACTATTAGCTAGTAAGTTGTCACTTGATTTGTATCAAGGTCCACCAAAATCTGTTACTAATCCTAAATTACCCCTTCATGATGTTGAGAACCTAACCGTAAAGGCTGCTCGAATTGTTAATAATGCTTTAGTGGAACTCTCAGTTCATTTGGAACGGAATAACAATTCAATGGAATTAGCCAAATTTATGGCAAATCAGTCAACGATTTCTAATTGCGATTCACTAGTATTTTCACCCCCGCAAGCCACAATACAGGATGACAACAACGCTTTTGTGGTTGATCCTTATGTGTTTGGGTTTTACTCAAGTTGTTTCCAATCCAAGGCAATATTGGCTTACAAGGAAATATTAGAGGGAAATAGTCAATCTGGGACGGAATACTATAAAGCAAACTTACAGTATCTAATACTCTTGGGGAATGATCTAGATGAAAAGAGTCCTCTAAATGCTATTGTGAACAATGAGTTTATTTTGACTCTTTCTGATTCCATGAAGCAGGGTCTGTACTCTAACCTCATATTTGATATCACTTCACTATTGCTTCAGAAGAAAATATTAAACTACGAAAACGCACGTAATATCGTTGAACAGTCAAAGTTCCCATACGCTGAATTATTGTTGACCCTAATGTCTGGTAATACAATTGCAGAATCAGACACTTTGGAAAAAGGTATTCAACTCCCCACATGGTTAGAAATAGTAGCACTGGATGACCCGGTTCTCGCTCCAAAACTAGTCGAAAATATTGCAAAATATTATGATGTTCGAAAGGAATATTCTAAGGGCTCAATACTAATTAATAATTTTTGGTTTGCAGATGCCAGCATTTTTCCTCCGAAGGTTTGGTGGTTTGACAATTATCCCAAATTCATGCTGTTGTCCTACGCCTTTGGTCGGTTAGATGGTGGCAGATTGCCACTCTGGGTAGATAACCTGTATCAAATCTCGAATGGAGATAAATTGCTCGGGGAATTGATGGAATTGGCCAAATATTATAATATGGTTGCCTTTTATTAGGTATTAAGATTTTAATTCAATTTTGAAATATACATTTTTGGAGAATTCAGCATGAAAATATCACAATCTCTATGTGGATCTATCGTTCAAGTAGTAGTGCTGCTGCTGCTGCTGCTGCTGTGCTCTACTGCCATCGCTCAGGGACAGGATTATTTTGGGATGAAATATGCTGAACCCGTCATTCATGACGAGGCTTTAGACCCAATATATGGGAGACAAGCCCAGGACCAGATACGTATGGGGGAGTTCATCTATAGCCGTTTGTGGCGCTGGAACAGTCGACTCAATCTAGAACCAGATTTATGTGTCGCGCTCCCCAAAATGACTCAAGATGGCAAAAATGGACTATCATGTACTTTAAAACCAGATTTAAAATGGCCTGATGGACGTCCTCTTACTTCAGATGATATAGATTTCACCATTCTAGTATATAGATCAAACGGGACGGGTTATCTAAAGAAAGTATGCGACAACACAAAATTTAAGAGAATTGACGATCGGAGTTTTGAATTGGTCCCAAATGGAGAGATTTCTGAATTTGCCCTTAAAACCAGGCTCGCTTTTGCCAAGATTCAAATTATTCCCAAGCACATTCTTCTCGAACCTTATTTGACACCCAAAGATTCATATGTGAAACAACCCCAAGGATCTGGTCCTTTCCAATTAGAATCTATTTCCAAAAAAGGGGAAAAAACTGAATTACTATTTAAAAGGAATCAATACAGCGTTGAGGGTTCACCAAAATTTAAGATTAACGAGGTCAAGGCTGTTACTGAGCCAAGTTTTGCAAATCAAATGAACGATATTAAGACAACTAACGAGATGAGCTACGACAATGGAGATCATAAGATAGACCTCCTCATTGAAGAGATCTCAAATCAGCAGCTCATTTACCAGCTTCGAAGTCAAGGTCACCTCAAACATCAACGCTATGCAAGAAATTCATGGACCGCTATCGCTTTGAACACAAGAAAAAACCATCTTAAGTCCACAGCATTTCGGATAGAGTTGGATAATGCAATTGATGATAAAAAAATCATCAAGAATTTATTCCCTGAGGCTGCAAAGGACATTACGGGTCCTTTTATTCGCGACTACGGAATATATGTTGATTCATTGCGAGACCGAGTTGCTCCTGCAGGTGAAATAATTGAACATTTCAAAAAACAGGGATATATCCTTAACGAAGACAATCAACTAGTTTGGGTTGATCCTTCCACAGGCAAGAAGTCAAAAGTGGAGTTTCGTCTAATATTTAACCTCGACTTTGTCCGATCTGGAGGTCGAGAGGAACAAGCTCTCAAGAATATTATTCAACAATACAAAACTCTTGGGATTCATATAATCAAAGATGGCTTAAAGCAGGGAGTGTTTAATGAAAAGATGTCTGATTCTACTTACTGGGATATGGCCTTCGTGAGATATACATTCGGTTGGGATAATAATATCACACCTCTCTTCACCAACTATAATGATACAGGTTATCGAAACCCCCAATTATTAAATGAACTAAAAGTTTACGAGAAAAGTCGTGAGGCAGCAAAAAAGAGGTCGGGCGAGCGGATTCACCAGCATTGCTATGATAATGTGCCCTATTTGTTTTTGTGGCATGTCGATCCAGAAATGTATTACCGAAGCATTATCGACAATGTAACCATTACGCCGATGACCTTTTTTACTAGCATAGGTCAATGGTCGGTCAGCCCCAGATAACTGGGTCGTCAATAGTCATGGTATCGATGTGCTCTCCATAACATCTCGCTATATAGTCATTCTTGCTGCAGCACTTTCATTACTCTATGGGTTGCTAAACACTATTCCTGATTCGAGAAATGAAGCGAGGATAGGACTATTCTCATGGATCGAAAGTGCAGCTAAAGGTGAACTCAAAACTCGCAATTATCAGTATAATATTACTTTCTGGGGTGAGGATGATGAAGAAGATTCAATTTCTTTAGGGACTGCATTTATATCGTCATTTGTAAATACATCACTCGCAGTTATACTGATTTGGATAGTGTCTACACTTCTAAATTCCGCCCTTGTTGGATCATCTGAATTATTCAAAAATATTGCTAAACCAATTAGTAAAATATTAGGGCTCATATCAAACATCCACGTGATGGTATTGGGCTTGATTCTGTATATTGTGTTTAACGATCAAATAAATACGCTTGGTCTGATTGTAATAATAGGTCTATCTAGTAACATATATTATGATGTGGAAAGTGAACAACGACTTTATTTCTCTGACATATTGAATAAAGATTATGTGCTGAATGCAAAGGCAATGGGTGATTCGGTATTTAAGCATATTCTAAAGCCAGTCAGCACTTTCTCTATCACTCAAATATTAGGAGTATGGCCTTCTGCACTAACTAATGCAATGTTCGTGGAGATCATTTTCCAAAAATCTGGTATTGGCAGTTTACTCTTTCAAAACATTCTTGCACCTGCAGCAGGGAACAATCTTGACCCAGAAATTGATGTACTTATGTATGTAGCGAGTATTATCGTAATCTCAATATTATCAATCAGCTATATAAAAGAATATATTTTATTTAAGCTGGTGAAATGAAATTATTATGACAAGATTATTGAATCTAGTTCAACTAATATTTGTGATTATCATTCTGGTCTTAATCATTATCCCAGCTATCACCACAACTCAACTTAGTCCTGTAGTAGACTCGGAAGGGAACCTGGTGAAAAATTTATTCATCAGTCTGCATCATCCTCTTGGGACTGACTATTATGGCGAAGATATATTCCAAAAAATTTGTATCGCGATTTACAATAATATTAAATATGCATTAGTTGCGCTTTTTAGTTTTCTCGGGATCGGTATCCCACTAGGCGTATCACTTGGTTTCAAAGATCGTTCAACTCATTTTGTGTATGTAAGATACTACTTTAAAAAAAAACGATACTCCATTCTTTTATTTAAATCCATACAGAATATTGCAGCAATCATCATCTATGTACTACAATCCATTCCAATAATTATTGCTATAACGATTATCGTTATCATGAACCAACTCAATATCAGTCAGCCTGAATTCAGGATATATGCTGATATGTTATTCTTAGGGATTTTTCTAAGTCCCAAAATAGCCGTTGCATTAGCAGATCGCATTGAAATCCTGCGGACTGAAGAATATTTACAGGCTGCAAAGGGATTGGGCATAAGCAGGTTTAGACTTCTTATTCGCCACATCCTATGGATGGATTCGAGAGGAACAATCATTTTACAATCAATGAATCTATTAATTCAGGCTGTGATGGTAGAAATATTGTTATCGTATTTTCGATTTGGTCCTGTGGGCATCAGTCTGGGAAATATGATATCAAATGACATTGTTAACTTGACTGGAATATTTACCAGCGCTGGATCTCTCAATCAGCTTGATCTTTACCAAGCGATGGCTCCCTTTTGCCTACTCCTCATGCTTAGTATATCCATGCGCTGGCTGGGACTGAAAGCAATTGAGTTTTCAGAGTAAATGATGGATTCCATACTCGAAATTAGGAATTTATGTGTGGGTTATGAGTCCAAATATGAAGATGAATCTTTTATCAAGAAATTGATTAATCCTGGTAGAGTAACAAATGTCCTTTTGAAAAATATTTGCCTCACTGTTCTTCGAAACGAGGTCCTTGGTATCGTTGGAGAATCAGGGAGTGGGAAAAGCTTAACTGTTAAGTCAATAATGGGACTACTGAATTTTAGTCCCGGAATAATTCAAGGCAAAATCCAATATACGAATAGTGATCGAATTGATCTTTTGGATAAAAATCTTACCGAAGATTATCGAAGTCGTCCTCTTCATCGGCTAACAAGAAGGAAGATCAAGCACAGCTGGCATGTTGAACTTACGGATAGCTTTAAATTACCATCTATCAAATATCAAAAGCAGAGTCTTCAAATCGCCCTCTATAACAGAGAAGGCATTATAAAAATATTGAAATACCCTGATATTCATGTCAAATCAGATGGCCTCATTGAGATGGGAAATGATAATAGTTATACGCACGCTTTTGTTACTGCGATAATTGAAATCCCCTGGACTTATAATCTGAACTCGGATGTAGAAAAAGTCATCAATCACAATAGAAAGCAAAATATTTATATTCGTGGTCGAGAAATCTCAATGATATTTCAGGACCCTAAGACCTTCCTTAATCCTCACTGGTCAATTGGTGAACAACTTCAAAATGTTTTAGAATTGTACAAAGCCGGACCAGAAGTTGACACGAAGGCAGAGATTAAAGCGATGAAACTACCAAATGATATTCTCAGCTCGCTTGTAAGAGATCTCAGCGGAGGCCAAATTCAGCAAATAATGATACTTCTTTCTAAAATTACGAGCCCGAAATTACTTATAGCTGATGAACCAACCACTGGATTGGATGTTACCAGGAAGAGGGAGATTTGCACTCAGGTACTTAATCAGAAATCGAATTCAATGATATTTATCTCCCATGATTTACACATGGTTAGGCGAATATCTGATCGAGTTAATGTCATGTTAAATGGCGAGATTATTGAGAATTGCAGCAGTAGTGAATTCAACTCCCAAAAGAGTCTCCATCCTTATGCACAAAGATTACTAAGTATTCATGAATCCAATTATACTGAATATCTGGAGGAGGATGGTACCCAAGAGAATCTGAAGGACCTTATTGGGTGTGCATTTTATCAGTTTTGCACTAAATCATTGCGGGTGGATGGTCTCTGCAATAAAATTTCACCACCTGCCATTGATGTGGAATCTAACAACATAATTTCTGAAAATGAAATTACTGCCCATTGGATTAAATGTTGGAAAACGGGGCAATTTTAACATGATTCCATATATTAATCTGAGGATTGATCATCTGCAGTATCAGAAATCAAGCTATTCACTAACCGATATTAATATCAAAATATTTAAAGGGAATATAACCGGAATAGTCGGTGAAAGCGGCAGTGGAAAGTCAACAATTGGGAAGTGCCTTTCAGGCGCCCTGAATGCAGATGATGTTCAATTTTATGGAATATCATCAAATAATGTAAACCTGTTTATCAATGATTCGCAATTTATGGATTGTAATATCATTGAGGCCTCACATTCACAGCTAAACGAATACCGAAAGTGCGTCCAATACATTTACCAAAATCACCGTGCAGCTATAAATATGAATGATACGGTCTATGGAACGCTTCTAGAATCAATGAAAGCTGGGAATCGGAGACTAGATACCCGCAAGTTTCATGGATTAGCTTTATCGCTGCTTTCATTAGTGGGGATTCTCTCCCTGGATAATGGCGACGATCATAAAACTATGAATAAATTAGATGTAATTTCAAAATATCCCATCCTCAACCACAAAATCAAGCAGCTGAGTGGGGGACAGATAAAGCGAATATTAATTTTGAAAGTAATTCTTTTTTACCCCGAAGTAATTATAGCAGATGAACCCCTCACAGGTTTAGATGCATCAAAAAAGGGGATAATCTTGCGATTGCTTAACAATGAGAAAGAAGAACGTGAGCAAAAAGGCAAGGATTTAACCACGGTCATGATCTCACATGACATCGGTATGATTAGTAAAAACTGTGAGAGCATATATGTCATGTATGGAAACTCAGCCCGAAAATATGGACAAATAATTGAAGAAATATATGATAAATCCTCTTTGTCTGATAGTAGGACATTTTCGGTTCACCCCTATACCGAAGAATTACTCGCAGCCTCAAAATATTTTTTTGATGAAGTGCCCTCTAACAATATATCTGCACTATCGCCAGAGTTGGGTAATGGAGAGCTGGGTTGCATCTATGATAGATGCCCACATAGAGATTCATCTGAGGGTAGCAACTGTCATCAAGAACAACATTTAAAACCAAACAAATATTATCCAGGAAACTTGGTGGCTTGCCATAAATGTTCAGAATAGAAATTAAATATCTATTCCTGCTTTTCTCCTTTGCCTGCGCTATTGCGCAGGGGAAGCCAGAGACAACAATTTTGTACAGGATCGAGCCCTCTAAAAGCCGTATCATAGAATTATTACCACCGATATATATCGACTTTAGTTCAGCATTGGAGGCTGGCCGCCTA
>Ga0307992_1000500_pt1 | contig 24917 bp, 24 predicted proteins | sample EllFjometagen133_FD_203162 | JGI IMG/M metagenome (GOLD analysis project Ga0307992, IMG submission 203162) | Marine microbial communities from Ellis Fjord, Antarctic Ocean - #133 | ecosystem: Environmental > Aquatic > Marine > Unclassified | place: Southern Ocean | collected 2014-10-08
TTTAACTGGCATATCATTTATATTGCCTGAACCTTCTAAGATAAATACATAATCACCATATTTATGAGACATGTATACTTTCTTATCTTGGTTCTCTATGATGTTGTAATCAAAAAGATTGATAGGCTTTTCTTTAGCTAAAGACTTATCCGGGCATTTGATTACATCCAATGCTTTATCAAGGTGTAAATCTCTTAATTTTCCATTTGATAAACGATTGTAGTCATATAGTCTGTAAGTAATATCTGAAGATTGTTGTATTTCAAGTAAAACCGTGCCTTTTCTTATTGCGTGAATAGTTCCTGAATAGATATTGAATTGATCTCCTGGTTTAATAGGAAAAATATTAAGAACAGATTCGAAATCATTATTCTCAACAAAGCTCTTAAACTCTTCAATAGTTTTAGCTTTGTGGCCAATAATAATATCTGTGTCTTTATCAGCCTCTAAAATATACCAACATTCAGTTTTTCCTAGACTGTTTTCATATTTAGATGCATATGCATCATCTGGATGAACTTGGATACTAAGGTCGTCTTCAGCGTCTATTACTTTTATTAAGATTGGAAATTCATCTGTTGGATAGTTTCCAAACAGCTCTTTATTAGAATGATATAAATCTCTTAGGGTTTTTCCCTTATATATACCGTTCTCAATAATAGAAGAACCACTCTTGTGTCCACTGATTCCCCAAGCTTCCCCGGTTTTTTCTGAACAATCATAATTGTAATGTTTTTTAAGTTTGTGTCCACCCCATACTTTATCGTAGAAGAGTGGTTTTAGTTTTAAAATCATATTCTATACCTCGCAAAAATGCTTAGCTGCTTTAGCTGCGGCTAATGCAGGATCTATTACTGGTGATGTAATGTTTATTTTATCACTGATTTTTTTAATTTTTTCAAATAGTTTATCTCCAAAGTATCCTTTTGAATTTCCAAGGCTACCAACGATAACTAATGTAACGTTATCAAATTTCAATGTTTTATAAACACCATTAATAGCTAATGCTAGCTCATCAGTTGCTTTATCACAAATACTTTTAGCTAATTTATTACCTAAATTAGCATGTTTTGTTACAATTGGTGCTAAACTAGCTATTTTTGTTCTTTGGTTATTATATGTTTCCATTATATTAATAATATCAGCTGCTTTTTTAAGTGAGATTGTTTTAGCTACTTCATCTGTAAATGCATTTGGTTTATATCGGCCATCAAACGCTCTAATGCAAGCTCTAATAGCTTCTCTACCTAAATGGTATCCTGAACCTAATTCGCCTTCTTTATATCCCCAGCCACCAGATTTATGAGTCTTACCATCTAATAAACCAAAAGCAACCATACCAGTACCACAGATTAGAGTCATTCCTGAATCAAAGTGATTGGAACTATATAATGCATTATGCATATCGTTCCTAGCTCTTAGAAACGTATTTGGAAGTACTTGCGGTAATTGTCTAATTAGATTTTCAACCAATAAGCAATCTTCATCAAAGACAATTCCACCAAGACCTGCGAACACACCACTAAAAGAGCAATCAGGATGTTTATGAATATAAGGTTCAATTGCTAACCTTATATTATTTATAGTAGTAAATTGATCTACTGTATCAATTGAGGAAGGACCACTTGTATTTTCAAAGACAATTTTATCAGATTTATTAATAATATTGACTTTGGTTTTGGTGCCTCCACCGTCTATTCCTAAATAAAGTAACATATCAAATTCTCCTTTATAAAACTATTATACTATTAAAAGAATATATTGTGTATAAAAATTGAAAATATATTACACTTAAACTCAGTATATTTTAAATGCCTTTAAATGTTTTGGAAATGTATTGAATATGTGATACAATATATTTGAAGAGGTGTTAAAATGAAATTAAATGTATTTGATAAAAGGCCTTTATACATGAAAATCAGAGATAACATCAAAGAACTAATTGAGACTGGATTTTGGAAAGAAGGAGAGCTTATACCAACGGAAAAAGAACTAGTTAAATCTTATGGTGTAAGTAGAGTAACAATAAGAAGTGCTATATCTTATTTAGTTAAAGAAAACTACCTAGGAAGAGTGGCTGGATATGGTACAACTGTATTATGTTCTAAGCCTAATCTTCAAAACTTTACCTTAATTCAATCTTTTACAAATGAAATGAAGGAAATGGGGATTCCTTTCAAAACTTTAAAAGCTGAAGTTGAAATACTTAAAGCGCCTCAACGAATAGCTGGTATATTTGGCTGTATAGAAGAAGGATGCTTATTAACTAACCTTAGACGAGTAAGAGGATATTCAAAACCAATTCTATTTTCAAACACATATTTATTAGCATCTATTAAGATACCTAATGATGAGAAAATACTTACTGGTTCTTTATATCATTATCTAGCTTCTAAAGATATATTCTTTTCTAAATTTGATGAATATGTTAGTGCTGTGCCGCTTACTAAAGAACTAAAAGCTATATTAGAAATAGAAGAGGATCAACCAGTGCTTAAAAGAAGAAGATTTAGCTATGACTCAAATAATACTTTAATTGAGTATACTGAAACTTTTTATAACGCATATGAGTATGAATACCGTACGAGATTAATTTACCGCAAGTAAGTACTTGCGGTCTATTTATATAAAATTTAAATGTATTATAAATGTATTGTAAAATGTTTTTAGATATGCTATAGTAGAATTATAAAAATGTAAAGAGGAAAAGGATGAGACACTTAAAATTATTGCTTACACTTAGTTTTTTAACTATATTCTTAATCGGATGTCAAGAAACTGAAACTACTCAGCAAACTACTCAAATTATAACTGAAGAGAATATATCAGAATGTAATTATCAATTCAACGGGACATATGGCGAAGAAATAGTCATAGAAGAAATTGATATTCCATATTCTGATGTTTTGTCTAATACTTATAATTTCATTAGTCCCTGTAAAGAAACAACGTCACATGAACTTATAATAGCTAACTCACAGTCAAAGACACATCAAATCTATTTAACATTTGATACAATTTATCCTGTTGAATATATGGATTTATTAAATTATGATGGTGATTTAGCCGATTCACTTACTGAAATTACTATAGAAATTTCAAAAGACGGTATTTCCTATGAAAGAATTTACTATGATTATGAATTAACTGATGGGGAGAACAGAATTGATATGGATAATAAAATGGTGAAATCAGTAAAACTTGTCATAGAAGATAAAGAAAACAGTCAAGGGATTCAAGATCTTAAATTTTCTTTAGGGGAAGGTTTTATTGTTAGAGAAGAAACAGAACTTACTAATATGTTCTTTAGAGATAACGGTTGGACTGGCGCAGACGGTGTTTTCACTTTTGATTTAGATAATGGTGGAGATTCAGTTGGAAAAGCACATGAACACACAGGATTTATCTTTAGTGATACATTTATTGGTGATGTTGATGATAGTTTACTAAGAGTAAATTTTGAAATGGTCAATAATACCTTTGGTTATTATAATCAAACTGATGACGAAATGACTTTTGATTGGGCTATGGATGGCGATGAACCAACTAATGTTTTAGTGCCTGATGAATATATAGGACAAAGAGCTAGAAATTTATTGGATGGAGAAGGGTTATCAATAACTAACAGCCCATTAGCTACATTAAATAATAGTGCAGAAGGCACAATGTGGCTGTCTGATAATTTAAACAGTGAATTAGTAATTGATTTGAAATCAACATATTCAGTTCCTAATATATATATTTGGAACTATAATGCAAATCCTGATTACGGGGTTAAAGCATTTGATATATATACTAGTTTAGATGGAATAAACTTTAGCTTCCAAGCGTCACACACAATGGACAAAGCAACTGGTTCAGCAACTGAAGTTGCGACATATGAAATAGTATATAACGATAATCCAACGAGGTTTATAAAGATAGTCGTTACCGATACATATAGTAGTGAATTCGTAGGACTAGGTAAAATAATGTTATTTGGGCTAGATGGTCAAACATTATTTGGTGAAATAGAAGCAACTGATGAAGAAACTTCTATTACAACAAATGAAGAATCAGCTAGACTATGGCTACAGGATGGAATTGTATTAGGAGATAAGATTTATATATTCCCAATACTTGTTAAAGACTATCAAACACTTTTTAAAGTATTTAATGTTGGTCTTATTGAAATGGATATAGAAGATAATACATTCAATTATGAAGATGCAACATATCTTAACACACCATTAATGTGCCAAACCAGTGATGGTGGCGTTATTTACTATGGTGCTGGTGTTATGGATAATAGAGATATTGATGGCTTTATCTATGTTTATGGCTATAAAGATCTTTTTGGAAGAAGACTTGTTGTTGCTAGAGTAACGGAAGAAGACTTCTTGAACTTTAATGAATGGACTTATTATGATGGTACTGATTGGTCAACACATATAAAAGATTCAGCACCATTAAAAGAAGGCGTATCTCCTGAGTTATCAGTAACATACATGGAAAGTGGTATGTTCGCTGGGAAATATATGTTAGTAGTAATGGAAAACACAAATAGTGGTAATGTTGGTTTTGCTATAAGTGATACACCATACGGGATATTTTCTGAGTACACAACTATATATAAAACAACAGAGAGCAGTTACTTAACAGCTGCATTTACCTATAATGCTAAACTACATCCTAGTTTAAGCACACCAGAGAAACTAATCATCTCTTATAATGTCAACACAACAAATATCTATGCTTTAAGAGATGCTAAAATATATTATCCAAGATTTATATCAATTACTGAAGTTATAAAGGAAGAGGAATAAAATGAAACAAGGCGATTTGATTAAAACAGTTAGTTTTGCTAAAGAAACTATTGTTGAATTGGATAAAATTTATCCAATTAAACCTATTACTGAATCTAAGTATGATGTTAAATACTTGATTAATGATGAAGAACAAAACTTATTTTTAGGTAGCTTTTATGCTAACAAATTAATTGTTAAATCTAATAGTGAAACAACGCTAGATATTTTGTTAGGAAGTGGTTATACCACTGAACTTGCAACTGAATGGAGAGAGTTGTTTATTACAGATGGTATTTGGCAAGGTGGAGATGGTTTATTTACCTTTAATGTTGAAAATGGTTCAGACAAATTTGATCAACCTTCAGTTCCTAAAACCCTAATGGTGTTTGGTGATACATTTGTAGGAAGATATGATCCGGAAACTCAAAAGAGATTACAACCTCATTTAATGCCAAACAATAGTATTGCTTACTTTGATAATGGGCAATTAGATTTTAAATTAAATAGAGGAGAATCTGGAGATATAAAAGCCTTTTATGATATGAGAGAAGACCTTGATTATAAAGGACCAATTGCTAGAAATCTTGTTACATACGATAATATCAAATCTGAAATACATTTAGGATACTTAAGTGCTTATAATCCTAAAAGTATTGAGTTAGTATTTGACTTATATAAACAAAGATACATAACAGATATAGAAATATTTAATTACTTTAGTCCTGAATCAAAAGAATTAGCTAAAAGAGGTTTTAAAGATATTAAAGTCTATGGTAGTAATGATTCAGAGGAATGGCTTTTAATTCAAGAGATGTCTCTAGCTATGTCAAATTGTATGACATTTAAACAAAGAGTAAAGATTTTTAAGAGTTATCGATATTTTAAAATAGAATGTAATTCAGTCAATGGTATTGGTAATCATAATGACAAAGCATACCAAGAAGGATTATTTGGATTAAATAAAGTAAGATTCTTAGAAGATGGAAGACAATTCAAAGATGTATCTGTTTCTACGAATACATTCTTACATAGAGAAAGAGAACATGCTTGGATTTGGTTACAAGATGGTGTTGTTGTTAATAAAGATTTGTATTTTTTACCTTTAACAGTTACTGGAGATCAAACACAACCTGAAGGATTACAATTCAAAATACTAGGTGTTTCATTATTTAAAACACCGATTGAAAATGGAGAAATTAATACATCTAAGACGCATCAAAAATTATCTCCACTTTATGTAGTAGATAATGACTCAACATATTTCTACGGCGCTGGTATTATGGCGAATACAAAACAAGCTGGTGCTGTGAACCCTGATGGATATATATATGTTTATGGATATAAAACAACTTTAGGATTGAGAGAGTTAATTGTTTCTAGAGTAAAAGCTTCCGAATTTGGAAACTTTGATGAGTGGATGTATTTCAATGGGGTAGGATATAGTTATGATATATTAGATTCTAAACCTATTTTAGGACATATATCATGTGAAATGTCCGTATCGCCTATATTAAAAGGAAAACATCAAGGAAAGTATATAGCTGTTTTTACTTATGATGTTAATACAGAGTTCGTTAGTTTTGCGATTGGTGATAGCCCAAATGGTCCTTTCACAGAACCGCAAAAAGTATATAGAACATTAGAAAAGGATATCTATAAATCTACGACGTACACATATAATGCAAAAGCACATCCGCATTTATCGGATAGTAAGAGAATATTAGTATCTTATAATACAAACACATATGATTTTGAACATAATATGTCACATAGATTAATTTATGGACCTAGATTTGTATATTTGAATGAAACAGAAGAATAAGGGGCCTTTTAATGGAAGAAACAATTAAAAAACCAAGATTTACTAAAAGACAAAGAACACGAATAAAAAATATGATTCTTCATTTTGTATTAATCCTTTGTAGTGTTGGCTTTGTATTTCCATTTTTATGGATGTTATTTACAGCCCTAAAGACACCACAAGAATTATTATTAGGATTTGAACAGTTCTTTCCAAGTGATCCTCAATGGGGGAATTTTAAAGAAGCTGTAACAATGATACCGTTCTTGTTATATTTAAAAAACAGTTTAATAATTGTTATTTTAGTAGTTGTTGGTACATTATTTTCAGCAACTACAACTGCGTACGCTTTTGCAAAACTTAGATGGAAAGGTAAAGATAAATGGTTTATCATCATGCTAGCTACTTTGATGATACCTATTCAAGTTATCTTAATTCCAACTTATATTATGTATTCATATATTGGGTGGTTAAGTACTAGATTACCACTTATCGTACCAGCATTCTTTGGTGGTGGAGCTGCTTTTTATATCTTTTTATTAAGACAGTTTTTTATGGGAGTGCCTAAAGAATTATCAGAATCAGCTATAATCGATGGAGCTAGTCATATCCAAATCTTTTTCAAGATAATGTTACCACTATCTAAACCGGCATTAATGACTGTTGGGTTATTTACATTTATGGCAACTTGGAATGATTACTTTGGACCACTTATTTTCTTAAGTAATCCAGACCATTGGACTTTAGCTATAGGATTACGTGCTTTCCAAACTAGATTTGGTGGACGTTACGATTTAATGATGGCAGCGAGTATATTGATAATGTTACCAACATTAATAATATTCTTCTTTGCACAAAAGAGTTTTATCGAAGGAATAACTTTTACAGGAATAAAAGGATAAATAGGAGGAGAGAGTATGAAAAAAGTATTACTAATGCTTCTTGTTATGGTTGCAAGCGTAACATTGTTTGGTTGTAATAAAGAAGCAACAGAGGAAAGAACAGAAATAACATTTTGGCATATGTCACCAGTTGGTGATGTGTCATACTCAGCAGTAAAGGGACTTATTTCAGACTTTAATGAAAGTCAAGATTTGTATTTTGTTAAAGGAGTAGGATTTTCATTCTGGGATTATTGGGATAAAATCAATGTAGCTGTTGCTTCAAGAACAGCGCCAAGTATTGGTTTATCTACAATTGATGATGTAGTTTCAAGAGCTGAATCTGGTGTGCTATTTAATATTTCAGATTTAATGGCCGCTGATACATCAGGAGAAAACACAATTGATCTTAATGAATTTAGACAGTCACAATTGGATTTTGCGGCCTATGAAGAAGATTTATATGCAATGCCATTTTCTGCTACATCAAGAGCTTTATTTTATAATTTAGATATGTTTGATGAATTGGGATTAACAGAAGCTGACGTACCAACAACTTGGTCTGAATTACAAACTATAGCTAAGATGTTTGACGTTCAAGAAGATGATGGTACTGTTACTAGACTTGGGTTTGACCCAACTTATGGAGATACAACGTATCATGGATGGTTATGGCAAGCAGGACTTGATTTCTTTGATGAAGATTTAAATCCTACATTAAATACGCCAGAGCATTTAGAAGTATTAAATTGGATTTTGGATTTCAATGAAGATTTTACAAGATCACAACTTACAGCATTTGGTGAAGCAAATGCAATGTTAGGAGTAAATCCATTTACATCTGAAAGAGTAGCAATGATCGTTAGTAATGATGGTTTATATCAAACAATTCAAACATCTGGTTCAGATATTAATTATGGTGTAGCATCAATTCCTATACCTGATGAAGATGGTACACATGTTTGTTGGGGATCTGGATTTAGTTTAGAAATGTATGATAACGGTGATAACACAGATGCTGAAGTAGCCGGAGCTTATTCTTTTTACAAGTATTTGTTATCAGAACCAGTTCAAATTGCTTTAGGTGAAAGTCTTGGGTGGCTTATGAGTCATATTACAGCAATGGAAATATATGTTGAAGGCGATCCAATTCTAGAAGCTTTACTTGCAGAAGTTGATTACGCAATGGATAAAGTATATGTACCTTATGCACCTGCATGGCATGCAAGTGACTGGCAAACTTACTATACACAAATCTTAGATGGAGATTTAACTCCGGAAGCTGGTTTACTAGCTGCAAGAAATCATTATTTACAAAAACAAGAAAACTACAACACGCTAAACGAATAAAAATATTAAGAGGTAACTAAATGAAAAAACAATCTATAGGATCAATCAAGCAACTGAGAAAACAAGAAAACAGAATGGGATACTTATTCGCATCACCTTGGTTGATAGGAATTATTGTTTTAGGTGCTTTCCCAATTATAGCGTCTTTCTTTATTAGCTTTACGTCATATAATATGGCAAGTGCACCGGAATGGGTTGGATTAAAGAATTATGTTATTCTTTTCACCAATGATGATGTCTTTTGGAAGAGTTTATATAATACAATATATCACGTAATCATAGCTATTCCTTTAGGACTTATTGCAGGGATAATTCTTGCACTTCTACTAAACAATAAAATCAGAGGAATGAGTATATATAGAACATTATTCTATCTACCTTGTGTAGTTAGTATAGTAGCTATGTCTTTATTATGGATGTGGTTATTCCAACCTCAATTTGGGATAGTCAATGAAGTTCTGAGCCCTTTGTATAAACTATTTAATATGGATCCTATACTATGGCATCAATCAGCTAGTACCTCAAAGATAACCTTAATCCTGATGGGATTATGGACTGCAGGTGGATCAATGGTTATCTACCTAGCACAAATGCAAGATATACCAAAATCACTTTATGAATCAGCTGAAGTGGATGGTGCCAATTGGATTCAAAAAACTTTTCGCATTACCCTACCTTTAATGACACCATCTATCTTCTTTAATTTTATTATGGGAATCATAGGTGGTTTCCAAGTATTCACAATTGCTTATATCATGACTAATGGTGGTCCAGCTCAATCAACTTATTATTACGCATATTATATGTTTGATAAAATGATGAGCGATCAAGCAATGGGAATGGCCTCAGCTATGGCTTGGATACTTTTGGTTATAGTCTTGATAGTTACTATGTTTGCATTACGTTTAAATAAGAAAGTTGTATATTTAGGCGAAGAAGGATAAAAAAAGAAAGTAAAAAGGAGAGAATTATGAAAAAAAGAATTTTAACAATTGTAGTAATGTTAATGCTAGTATTTGCATTAACAGGATGCTGGGCTGGAGAAATTGGTGTAACTACTGTATTTAACTCTGATGGTTCAGGAACTAGAACAATCGTACTTGACGTTATGGATGACACTTTATCAACTGATCCTATCATCAATCTTGATGATCCTGATGAAACTGAAGGTAAAGGCGCTATTATCAATGACTATCATATTACTGGTGGATTATTAGCAATCCAAACTTGGTTAGACGAAAATGCTCCAGACTTTATTACTGTTGAAGCAGCTACTGTTGAAGGATATCACCGTTATTTCACAATGACTTATTCTTGGGATGATTTCGATGATTTCTTAGCAAAATATGAAACATTAGTTGATCTATCACCTAATATGGATTGGGATGACTTTGATGCAACTGAAAAACCAACATTAACTATTGAAGGTTTTTACAAAAAAACTTTAACTTTTACAGAATCTAAAAATATTGTTGAAGCATCACTTGACTGGGCTATAGATGGTATTTGGAACAGTATTTATGATGCAGCAGATTTAGCTGGTTTTGTTACAAAAGCTGATATCTCAGTATTATCAGGATACACAGTTGAAATTGGTGATGAAAAAATTGAAGAATTAGCTTATTATGATCCAGATGCATTAGAAGGCGACAACGTAACTACTGGTGTTAGAGTACAAGTAGAAAGCGAAAGCTTTACACTATCTTCTGTATTTACTAACACAGGAATGATTATCGGTACAATCGTAGTAGCTGTAGCTATTATCGGTGGAGCTGTATTCTTTGTATTAAAAGCTAAAAAATAATTTAACCAAAAGGAGAAAGTAAATGCTTAAAGACTTTTATAAAAAAGCTATGGATGTAGTTTTTGTTAATTTTTTATGGATAATAACAAGTCTATTAGGTATTTTCTTAACCTTAGGAGCAGCAACTAGCGCGATGTTTAGCGTTATGTTCAAGATTATTAATACTGATGAGCCAACCAGTGTTTTAAAAGAATACTGGAAAAGTTTTAAAGAAAACTTTTGGTTTTCTACACTGGTCTGGCTTATATTAGTGATTCTAGCAATTCCTATTTATTTTATGTATATATATTCATTAAATAAAGGATTAGATTTGTTAGTAATTTTAGCGCTTGTAGGCGCTTATCAAATAATAATATTCTTTATATATTTCTTTCCAACGCTCGCTTTATTTAAAACCGAGTCAAAAGGTCAGATGTTAAAGAATGTTTTAATAATGGCTAATAAAAACCTCTGGACAAATTTTAAAGTTCTAGGTAGCTTAGTTTTTGTAATAATACTAGTATTATATGTTCACATATCATTTCTAGTAATCGCAGTTGGTATATATGGTTTTTTAGTTGCTTTTCACTTAATGAAAATCTTTAGACCTTATTTAGCACAATTTGAACAAAACATAGAAAAAGAGGAAATCTTATGAGTTATATAAACTTTAAATCAAGATATGATAAATTCCCAACAATGAAAATAAGTGATGATTCAAGTAATTTATTTTCAGGGGAGGCATCTATTCTAACTCAACTTAATACTATCAAAGAAGGCATAATATGTTTTGAAACCTATCCAGGGATAAATCATTCTGTATTAAGGAAAAACATAATCGAAAAGTTAAATCCAGATCAAATAATATTTGTAGAAGACTATTCATATTCTGAATCTGAATATGATGACATTATAAAAGATAATTTGTACGAAGATCGTGTATTTGGTCTTTACAGTCATCACCACATTGAAGACTTTTATCAAATGGAATGGATTGAAAAACTTAACCAAACATTAGACGAATCTAGCTTAACGGTAGTCTATGGTTTCGGCGCTAGTTTAATTAAGCATAATGCTCTTATATTGGTAAGCTTAACTCGTTGGGAAATTCAATTACGTTATCGTAAAGGATTAAGCAACTTTAAGAAAAAAAACCCTAATGAAGACAAACTTAAAAAATATAAAAGAGGGTATTTTGTTGAATGGCGAGTAGCTGATCGTATTAAAGAAAAACATCTAAAAAACTGTAATTATATTATTGATTATAACCAAGATATTAAACCTAAAATGATTACTCATGATACTTTTGAGACATGTCTAAACAAGGCTGTTTCTAGACCGTTTAGGGTTGTACCATATTTTGACCCGGGTGTATGGGGTGGTCAATGGATGAAAGAAGTCTGTGACCTAGATAAAACTAAGAAAAATTTTGCTTGGTCTTTTGATGGCGTACCTGAAGAAAACTCAGTTAGATTTGGTTTTGGCGAAAACTATATTGAACTTCCTGCACAAGACTTAGTTCAGTTTAGACCTAAAGAGTTTATGGGGAAAAAAGTCTTCGCGACTTTCGGAAAAAAATTTCCAATTAGATTCGACTTTTTAGACACTTTTAGAGGTGAAAACCTAAGCTTGCAAGTACATCCTATAACAGAATATATCCAAGAAACATTTGGTATGACCTACACACAAGATGAATCATATTACATATTAGACGCAGGTAAGGGTGCACACTGTTACTTAGGTGTTAAAGAAAACATAGATAAAGAACAATTCAAACAAGATTTAATAGATAGTAATAATGGTCTTATGATATTTGATGATTCAAAATACATCAATAAGATTCCTGTTAAAAAACATGATCACTTATTGATTCCAAGTGGGACTATTCACTGTAGTGGTAGAAACACAATGGTATTAGAGATATCTACCTGTGTATATATCTTTACTTTCAAACTTTGGGACTGGGCAAGGCTTGGACTTGATGGCTTGCCAAGGCCTGTATCTCTAGAACATGGATTTAAAAACATTCAATATGACCGAGACACTAAATTCGTATACAATGAATTAGTTAATCAATTTGTACAACTAGATGAAGTAGAAGAAAAAACGGGATTACATGAATTAGAATTTATTGAATCTAGAAGATATACATTTGATAAACCATATGTTATGGAAACGAAAGAAACAGTTAATGTATGTAACCTAGTTGATGGGGAAGCAATGATTATTGAATCATTAGATGGTTCGTTTGAACCATTTGAAATTCATTATGCAGAAACATTCTATATTCCCGCAACTATTGATAAAGTACGGTTTGTACCTTTAGATCCTAAGGGATGTAAAGTAATTAAAGCGATGGTGAGATAATATGATTCCATTAGAAATATTTATAATTGTTGTTGTAGTACTATTAGTAGTTAACTATTTTATCTTCCAATATGGAAGAAAAAAAGGCGCGGAAGATTTTGCTAATCTCTGCTTTATAGCTGGGCTTATGGGAAAAACAGAAGCCTTTAGTAGATACAACAAATATTCAGAACCGGGTGGGATAGTATTTGTAGGTGACTCTATTACACAAGATTTTAACGTCTATGAATACTTTCCTAAATATAAAGTATATAACCGTGGTATTGGTGCCGATACGTCTCGTGGCGTTTTAGGGCGACTCAATGAATCAGTATTTGAATTAAAACCCAAAAAAGTATTCTTAAATATTGGTACAAATGATTTTGAGTTAATTAATGACGGATTGGACGCAATATTTTCAAGAATAAAGGAAATAATTGAGAAAATAAGTAATTCAGATAAGAATCTAGAATTATATTTTATCTCAATATATCCTGTTAATCCTACTATCAGCAATTCTGTGGGTAAAAGAAACAATGAGGATATCAAAGAATTAAATAACAGGATTTCTAATATTAAAGGTATTAAATACCTAAATATCTATGACTTACTTATAAAAGATGGCTATTTAAATCCAGATTATACGATTGAAGGGCTACATATGAATCAAAATGGTTATGAAATTATTAAAAACGAAACTATAAAACATTTTTAATCCTTCTAATAATAAAATAATTTCATAAGCACTTATAAAAAAACCGGGAATCTATCCGGTTTTTTATGTCTATATGATAAATATCAAATAAAATGAAACATGGTTATTTATCGCTTATAATAGGTGTTTATTCAAAAGAATAGTTAGAGAAAGAACTCGAAAAACAACGGAATTTATATATTTATCTCTATGAACTTAGATTTTGTTGTATAATTATATATTATAAACATAGTAAAAGAGGTATTGAGTATGCATTACACTAAACAATACAAATTAATAACTCCTAATTATGACTTAGAAAAAGTATTTAAATTTTTACAAAGCCATAATTATGCAAAGCAAATAAAAGGTCTATTCAAAAACACATATAACTTTTTAAAAAGTGTTGAAGATGATTTTGAAAATGTCTTTGAACTAAGTGTGATTATTGTCGATAATAAGGATTCAATAACTTTTGAACTTAATTCAATAAATAACGAAGAGCTTTCAATAGGGATAAAGAAATATATGAGACTATTAACAGAAACATGTTTCTCTATATTGCGTCATAATGATTACAAAGAAGAACTTTGGAAAAGGTTCTATGCTCAAGTTAAAAAAAGAAAATCCGCATTTAATATAGGTAATTTTATATTAGATATTTTAGATGCATTTTAAGAGGGAAATTATGTTAAAAGAATTAGTGTTAAAAAAATTTAAAGAAGTACCAGATACAATGATTATACTAGGGTCTGGTGTGAATGAGTTTGTGAATAATATAAGTGATTCACAAACAGTATCTTATAAAGAATTGTTTAACTATGATACGGATGTATCTATTGGACATTCTGGAAAACTACATTTAGGATATATTAATTCTAAACCAATGTTAGTCTTAGAAGGCAGAAAACACTACTATGAAGAAGTAAGTGATTCTGATATGCGTCAAATGATTCAATCATTCGCGAGTATTGGCGTTAAAAACATTGTTTTAACAAATGCTTGCGGCGGAATGAATGAATCGTTTAAACCCGGTGACATCATGGTTATCGAAGATCACATCAACATGATGGGTAGAAATCCATTAGTTGGTAAGAATAAACAAAGCCTAGGTGAAAGATTCGTTGATATGTCAGAACCCTATGATCTAGAATTCAGAAGTATCATAGAATCTGTAGCTAGAAAAGAAAATATAGAAGTGCAACATGGTGTGTATGTTAGTTATATAGGACCAAGTTATGAGACCAAAGCAGAAATTAGAGCCTTTAGAATGCTTGGGGGAGATGCAGTAGGAATGTCTACTGTCCCTGAAGTAATAATAGCGAGACATGCAAATATGCGTGTCCTAGGATTATCATTGATAACAAATATGTCCACTGGAGTTACAAAAAACAAATTAAGTCATAAAGAAGTACTAGAAGTAGGAAAACAATCTGTAAATAAACTTTCAAAACTATTATTAGGTTTTTTAGAAAGGATTTAAGATGTTTAGAAATCTAGAAACAAAAAGACTTACGTTCAGACCATTCGCAAAAGATGATTATCTATTTATTATAAAATTACTAACAGATGATAGAGTCTGTAAATATTTGCCTGGAGAAGGCGGATATACATTAGACGTTTGTAGTAAATACTTGCAATATTTTATGATGGCTTTTTCTGAAAAAAACTTAAATAAGATATATATGGTTTCTAGAAAAGACAATTTCGCGCCAATAGGTTATTGTGGTATACAGGTGGTAAATGAATTCGAGAAGTACGAGATATTCTATGCTTATTTGCCTGAATCATGGGGGAATGGTTATGCTACTGAAGCATCAATAAGAATGAAGGAATTAGCGAAAAAACTCGAACTTAAGGAAATAATTGCATTAGCTGATATAAACAATATAAATTCTCATAAAGTATTACAAAAAACAGGATATATAAGACAAAAGCAATTACCTCTTTGGGGATTAAACTTGTATTATTATGAATTAAAACTATAAAAGCACATATAAATCTACTTTCTTTTAAAGGCTAAGCTATTATTAGCCTTTTTGTTGAAGTTTTATTGTTTCATAATTCTTAAATGAATATAAGCAACATTTATTAGAATCTAGGTATTTTGTTGGAAGTATATTTTGTAATTCATGATGTAAATTCTCGAATTTTACATTAAGGTTAAAAAACCTCTACAAAGAATAGAAAAATATGATAAAATAATATGTAATAACAAATAAATATTTAATACTACTTTTTAGTGAATTGATTATCCATCCTTTATTTAGTGAAAATATGGAATGGATTCATATTTATCTTAAGTTGGTAATAAAATAAAGGTGGGAATATGGATAATTTTACAGCAAAAAAGATTTTAGAAGGTAACATGACAAAAACCATGGGATGTACTGATATTGGTGTTGTTGGATACATAGCTTCAATTGGAGCTTATATTCTAAGAAATAAGAAAATCAAATCAGTAAAACTAATAATGAGTGAAGAACTCTATAAGAACAGCGTTAACGTTGGTATTCCTGGCCTTAAAAAAAGCGGATTAGACAAAGCTTTAGCTTTAGGTTTATTACTTAAAAACCCTAAAAAACAATTAAGTGTTTTTGAATCCGTAACTAATGATGATATTGTCAGAATTGATAAGTTGTTATCTGAAATTGATGTTTCAATTAACTATAAAAAGTTTGATGACACTGTTCTTTATGAAGAACTATCTATTACATCAACTGAGGGTGATGAAGCTAAAATAATTATTAAAGATTTTTATGATAATGTTATTCAAGTTACCAGAAATGGTGAACGGTTATCTGAATTCGAAAAGAATGCATTAATAGGACGTCTTAACAAGTATAAAATCGTTAAATATGATGAGATACTTGACTTTGTAGAAAAAGGCAATTTTGAGGGACTAGACGAATTATTCAGAATTGCGGAAATCCAATATGAAAGTGCTAGGACAGAAATTAAAAATCAAGAGGGAGATTATCTGGTAGAAGACCTATCAGAAAGTCAAAAGAATTGTATTTATGATTTATCAAATTATCTAAGAAAACACATTACAGTTCCAGCAACAAAACGTATGCAAGGAGATATTTATACTGTATATGGTGTAGCTGGTAGTGGTAACTTAGGAATAGGAACATTAATAACACCGATGTTCTTAGCTCAAGCTCTTGACTTTGATGAAGAATTAAAAAGAAAATTAGTTGTACTTTCATTTTATACAAGCGTCTATGTAAAACAAGAAATGAGTGTTGTTACAGTTCTTTGTGGAACTGGACATGCTACTGGTTGCTCAGCAGCCGCAGTAACTGCCTATGCACTTAAAGGAACAAGGCCTGAAGTAAAAGAAGCTATTAACATCTATTTATCTTCATCTATGGGTGTTGTTTGTGATGGCGCTAAGCTATCTTGCATTTACAAAGTAGCATTTGCTGGTATGAATGGAATGATTGCAGCTAAAACAGTAATAGATCATACATCAAAATATGATGGATTTGGTATTAATAAATTAGATATTGATGAAACAATCAAAAACCTTGGTAAACTTAACAATGAAATATTGTCAAATGCAAACAAAGGAATCATTGATTTAATCTAATTATATAAACAATTATAAAAGCGTTAATTAATAATATTAGCGCTTTTTTTAATATTTTACTAGTGTCCTCACATTGTTTTGAAAACATTTTTAGAGTATAATATTATAGGGTTAGGAGTGATATAAATGAGTAAAGCTTTTGTTTTGGGTAGTATAAACCTAGATTATGTTATTGAAACTAGTAGATTACCTCAACCTGGAGAAACAATTATAGGAAAAAACTTTTTGAAAAACCCAGGAGGCAAAGGAGCTAATCAAGCTATTGCAATTTCTAATCAAGAAGAAGAAACATATCTTATTGGTATGGTTGGTAACGATTCTGATAGTTTTAATTTAGTTAAAAATTTAGTGGAAAGAAATGTTTATACGGAATTTGTAAGAAAAAGTAAAAACAACCACGCAGGAATAGCTATCATTACTTTACTAAAAGGGAATAACAGTATCATCATTAGTGGTGGGGCTAACTTAGATATATGTATAAGCCAAGTTGATGAGGCATTAGCTTTTTCGGAACGTGGTGATTACTTCATTACTCAATTTGAAATAGAATTAGACATTGTTAAATATGGTTTAAAGAAAGCAAAATCAAGGGGATTAATAACTGTTGTTAATCCGTCACCAAAAAAAGATAATATTAAAGATATGTATCCATACATTGATTACCTAATCTTGAATGAAACTGAATGTGAATCACTAACAAAATTATTACCAAGTAGTAATGAAAATATAACGGATATAACTAATTACTTTAGTTCATTGGGGGTAAAAAACACTATAATAACTAAAGGATCTGATGGTGTATCATATTATAAGGATAATAAGGTGATAAATATACCTGCAAAAATAGTTAAAGTAGTAGATACAACAGCTGCTGGCGATACTTTCATAGGGGTATTTGTATCTAGATTAATGAAGGGACATAACTTAAAAAAAAGTGTAGAATTCGCTAACAAAGCGGCTTCCTTAACTGTAACAAAAAAAGGTGCACAAAATTCAATACCTTTTTTAAGTGAAATAACAGAAAATTAACACAAATTTAAGGGTGTTTTGATAGTAAAATTACCCTTAAATTTTTTCTAAAAATACATCTGCATTTTGTTTGCTTTTTTATACAAAAATGTTATAATAGTCGTGTAAGCGTTTTCTGTATTTTGGAAAACTTTATTTTTGCAAAGAAACATAAGAATTATACAATAAGGAAAAGTAATTTTATCACTTTAAAACAAAGTGATTTTATTATGGTAAATATATGAAAAATATAACATTTTTAGCAGGATACTATGGCTCTGGAAAGTCCGAAATAACTGTAAATTTAGCTATTCAGAAACAAGTTGATCAAGTAATTGATTTAGACATCATTAATCCATATTTTAGAAGCCGCGAAATGGAAAGTGAATTATCTAAATATAATATTGAATCTATATCAAGTGATATGGATGCAAAAATGACTTTAGATATGCCATTTATTTCAAGAAAAATATTTAAGCCTTTTTACGATAAAACAAAAAAAGCAATCTTCGATTTAGGTGGGAATGATCAAGGGGCTAAACTACTAAGACAATTTGATGATTACCATCATTTTGATATTGATTTATTCTTAGTAGTAAATATTTATCGATATGAAACAGATTCAAGCGAAAGAATAATAAAATTAATTAATAAGATAGAAGGTATGGGTGGTTTTAAAGTTACTGGTCTTATTAATAATTCAAATCTTTTAAAAGATACAACTGAGAAAGAAATTTTAAATGGACAAGTAATTTTAGAAGAAGTAAGTAAAAAAACAAAATTACCGATTGTATATACAACCGTGTGGGAGAACATCAATACGGATAATATGGATTTATCTGGAGAATTGGTAAAGATGAAGCTCTATTTTAGAAAAAATTGGTTTTAAAGGTTAAAAAAAAAGGAATAAAGAATTTGAAGCAAGCGGATAATTTAATATTTTCAAAATATTAAACTAAGTTATAAATATTTGAGAAATGGTAATAGGAGGAATTATATGCCAAAAGGTAAAGTAACATTTGACTACGAAAAATGTAAAGGCTGCTTATTGTGTGTTAATGCATGCCCACAACACATCTTGTATCAAGACATGGAAACATTAAACAAAAATGGATACAACATTATTAAGGTTTCAGAGCCTGATAAATGTATTGGTTGTGCATTCTGTGCAATTATGTGTCCAGATTCAGTAATTAAAGTGGAGGTGGACAAATAATGGGAAAAGTATTAATGAAAGGGAACGAAGCTTTAGCACTAGCTGCTATTAAAGGCGGAGTTGATGCCTTCTATGGTTATCCGATAACACCACAAAATGAAGTTCCTGAATACTTATCAAAACATCTTATAGATGCTGGAAAAGTATTTTTACAAGCAGAATCAGAAGTTGCTGCCATAAACATGGTTTATGGAGCGGCTGGAGCTGGTAAAAGAGTTATGACTAGTTCTTCAAGCCCTGGTATTGCTTTAAAACAAGAAGGTATTAGCTATATTGCAGCTGCAGAATTACCTTGTGTAATCTCTTCTGTAATGAGAGGTGGACCTGGTCTTGGTGGTATTCAACCTGCTCAAGGTGATTATTATCAAGCAACAAGAGGTGGCGGAAACGGCGATTATAATTTGATTGTTTACGCACCTGAATCAATTCAAGAAACAATTGATGTAATGAAAGACGCATTTAATGTAGCTGATTATTACAGAAATCCAGTTCTAGTATTGATTGATGGTTTAATTGGTCAAATGATGGAATCTGTTGATTTTGACAAACCAGTAAAACAAAGAAAATTACCAGTAAAAGATTGGGCAACAACTGGAACAAAAAATCATCCTGGTAGAAGAAATATAGCAAACTCATTACATATTGATCCACAAGCTTTAGAAAATCATTGTCATCATTTATGGGAAAAATGGGCTTTAATAAAAGAAAATGAAACTGCCTACGAAATGATTAATATGAAAGACCCTGAATATGTAATAGTAGCGTACGGAACAATGGCTAGAATTTGTCGTTCAGCTATTGAAATGTTAAATAAAAAGGGAATCAAAGTTGGTATGATTAGACCTATTACTATATGGCCTTATCCTAAAAAAGCATTTGATGAAATTCCTACAAACATAAAAGGTATTCTTTGTTGTGAATTATCTATGGGACAAATGTTAGATGATGTACTAATATCTAATAATGGTCGCCATACAGTTGGATTCTTTGGAAGAGCTGGCGGAATGTTACCAGATCCTGAAGAAATAGTTGATGCAATTGAAAACTTTACTGATAAGGTGGTGAAATAATATGAAAGTTAAATACGAAAAATCAAAAGGTTTAACTGATACACCACTTAGTTATTGTCCTGGTTGTACTCATGGTATAATCCACAAATTAGTAGCTGAAACATTAGTTGAACTAGATATATTAGATCAAGCAATTGCTATTGCGTCAGTAGGATGTTCAGTATTTAGTTATCAATTCTTTAAATGTGATGCTCAACAAGCACCTCATGGTAGAGCTTGTGCTCTTGCAACGGGTGTTAAAAGAGTCTTACCGGAAAATATAGTTTTTACATATCAAGGTGATGGTGACTTAGCAAGTATTGGTATCGCAGAAACAATTCATGCTGCCAATCGTGGTGAAAACATTACTGTAATCTTTGTAAATAATGCTATCTATGGTATGACAGGTGGTCAAATGGCTCCTACTTCATTAATAGGCCAAAAAACAACAACATCACAAGATGGTAGAGATTTTGCTCATCATGGGAATCCTATTCATATTAGTGAAATGTTTGCGAGTATTAAAGGTGTTGCTTATTTAGAAAGAGTAGCTGTAAATAATCCTAAAAATGTAATGAAAGCAAAAAAAGCAATTAAAAAAGCTTTCGAATATCAAAAAGCTAAAAAAGGGTTCACAATGATTGAAGTATTATCAACTTGTCCAGTTAACTGGGGAATGAAACCAGTAGATGCACTTAAATGGGTTGAAACAGATATGATTCCTGAATTTCCATTAGGTATTTATAAGGATAAAGGTGAACAAAATGAATAGTACTAATAATATAAAGGTAGCTGGATTTGGTGGACAAGGTGTTATGATGTTTGGACAAATCCTAGCATATTCAGCAACAAAAGATGAATTGTTTGGATTATGGTTTCCTTCATACGGGCCTGAAACAAGAGGCGGAACAGCTAACTGTTCTGTAATTGTTTCTGATAAACAGATTAATTCTCCTGTATTTAAAAATGCGGATCATTTAGTAGCTTTTAACGGACCTTCATTAGAAAAATTCAGACCAAATGTTGAAAAGAATGGATTAATACTATTTAATTCTTCAATTATTAAAGAAAAAGTTGAAGACTGTGATTTTACTTGTTTAGGGGTTCCTATCAATGATATCGCAATTGAACTAGGTAATGCTAAAGTAGCGAACATGGTTATGATGGGTGCTTATTTAGAATTAACAAAAATGTTCTCTGATGAAACTATTCTTGCTATAATTAAAAAAATATTAGGCGCAAAAAAAGCGCATTTAGTAGATATTAATATAAAAGCATTGGAAGCTGGAAAAGTATTTGTAAGAAATGCTGGCGTAAAATATGCTTAGGAATTTAGATGATTTGAGAGATGCTGCTAAATCTGCAACACTCAAAAAAATGGCGGTTGTGTTTGCACATGATGACCATGTTATTGAAGCGGTTAAGAATGCATGTGACTTCAAAATCATCGAACCAATCTTGATTGGAAACAAAGAAAAGATTCAAGAATTAATCAATCAATTCGGACTTAAACAACCTTACCACATCATTAACGAGTTAAATCCTGAACTTGCTTCTAAAGCAGCTATGGATATGGTGAACAACGGTGAAGTTGATATTGTTATGAAAGGATTGATTGACACAAAGATTCTTTTAAAAGCTGTTGTCAATAAGGATTACGGTATTAGAGAGAGTAAATTACTTAGTCATGTTGGTATTGTTGAATATCCAACATTAGACAGAGTATTATTCGCAACAGATGGAGCTATGAATATATCTCCGGATTACGAACAAAAGATATTAATAACAGAAGCAGCTGTAAAATTAGCTAAATCTTTGGGATATAAACAACCAAAAGTAGGCATTGTATCAGCTGTTGAAAAGGTAAATCCAAAAATTGAATCTACATTGGATGCTGAAAAGATTGTTAATTATTATAAGGGAAAAGAAATTGATTTCTTAATTGATGGACCTTTTGCCATTGACAATCTTGTATCTATGGATTCAGTTAAACATAAAGGTATTAAATCACCTGTGGCTGGCGTATGTGATATTTTAATATTTCCGAACTTAGATGGTGGTAATATTTTCTATAAAACAAGTGTTTTCTTAGCTAAAGGCAAATCAGCCGGTATTATTATGGGTGCTAAAGTACCTATCGTATTAACTTCTAGAGCTGATACAGCTGAAGCTAAACTAAACTCAATCTTATTAGCGGTGGTGAATAAAGATGGACTTCTTGCTTCTAGTAATTAATCCAGGAAGTACTTCAACAAAAGTTGCTTTGTTCTTGAATGATAAACTTATTCAAGAAGCTACTCTTAGACATAAAGCAACTGAGTTAGAAGAATTCAATAACATAATTGAACAATTAGATTTCCGTAGAAAAGTTATTATGGATTTCTTATTAGAACATAAATACAGATTAAATCAAATAGATATTTTTGTAGGTAGAGGCGGTATGTTAAAACCACTTAAAAATGGTGGAACTTACCTTGTTACTGAAAAAATGCTCGATGATTTAAGAAACTGTAAATATGGTTCACATGCATCTAACTTAGGGGCTCTTTTAGCTTCAAGTTTTGCTAAACCATTAAATAGGGCTGCTTATATTGTGGATCCTGTTGTTGTTGATGAATTTGAAGACATAGCTAGAGTTTCAGGACAAAAACTTATTGAAAGAAAAAGTGTTTTTCATGCATTAAATCAAAAAGCTACAGCTAAAAGACATGCAAGAATCATGAAAAAAGATTACGAAAGCATGAATTTAGTAGTTTGTCATTTAGGCGGAGGAATTAGTGTTGGTTTACATAAACATGGAAGAGTAGTAGATGTGAATAATGCTTTAGGTGGAGATGGACCATTTTCTCCGGAAAGAACTGGAACAATTCCAACATTCCCTTTAGTAGATTTATGTTTCTCTGGCAAATATACTGAAAGTGAAATAAAAAAACTATTAGTAGGTAAAGGTGGACTAGTTTCATACTTGGGAACTAACGATGGCAAAGAAATTGAAAGAAAAATTTCACAAGGAGATTCGGAAGCTCAATTCTATTTTGAAGCTATGGGATATAATGTAGTTAAATATATTGGTGCTATGTATTTTGCAGCTAAAACTAAGATAGAAGGTGTTCTATTAACAGGTGGTATGGCGTATAGTAAATACTTAGTAGACTATATAAAATCATATCTTGATAAGATTGTGCCTGTATATGTTTACCCTGGTGAAGATGAAATGAGAGCATTGGCTGAAGGTACTTTAAGAGTTTTAAGAAAAGAAGAAAAACTTCAAGCATATTGATAACAAGTTATTTATTGCTATTCTAAATGGAATTGCTTAATTAATACAAAATATCCATTATCAGAGTGCAGTAAAGAATAGAATATTTTATTAAAAAATATTGAAAGCCAACTTTAAGTTGGCTTTTTTTATTCATCTAAAACATAATAAGATGCGATTTGTGATACAATAAATTGAGGAGCTGATAAATATGAAAATTGCAGAAATAATAGCGAAGCTACAAGAATCATATAGAAATACTGAAATCAAAAAAGACCATTCAGCTTGTAGAATACCACAAAATAGAGAAGTTAATCGTATTATACAATTAACTAAAGATATAGTCTTTCCGGGTTATTTCACTACGGATTTAATAGTGGAAAACGAATGTAAGAAAAAACTATCTAGAACAGTCAGAAAATTAAGAAAAGTATTAAAAAAACAAATTATCTATTCTAGACTGTATTTAACTGATGAACAAGATTCATCTATTTTTAAAGATGAGTCATGCGAAATCTGTCAATTGTACTTCAGTGAAATCCCTAAAATTAGAGAAATGATAGTTTTAGATGTTGAAGCACATTATCAAGGAGACCCTTCAGCTTTAAACCATGATCAAGTAGTTATTTCATATCCAGGAATTTATGCTATATTAATATATAGAATTGCTCACGCTTTAGATAATTTAGGTGTCAGAGTAATTCCAAGAATGATGTCAGAATTTGCTCATCGTGAAACTGGAATAGATATAAATCCAAAAGCGATTATTGGAAAAAGTTTTTTCATCGACCATGGTACAGGGGTTGTTATAGGTGAAACAGCTATTATCGGTGACAGGGTTAAAATCTATCAAGGAGTTACCTTGGGCGCTATGTCTTTAAGAAAAGGGCAAAGACTCAAGGGGATAAAAAGACATCCAACAATTGAAAATGATGTCACAGTATATTCGAATGCATCAATTTTAGGAGGACACACTGTAATTGGTGAAAACTCTGTAATTGGTTCAAATGTATTTATTACCAAATCAATACCAAAAAATTCAGTTGTAACTAATAAAGAACCAGAACTGGAATTAAGGAGCAATGTTAAAAATGAAAGTATATGATAATATATTAAAAACAATAGGAAACACGCCTCTTGTTAGATTG
>Ga0307992_1000502_pt1 | contig 24901 bp, 23 predicted proteins | sample EllFjometagen133_FD_203162 | JGI IMG/M metagenome (GOLD analysis project Ga0307992, IMG submission 203162) | Marine microbial communities from Ellis Fjord, Antarctic Ocean - #133 | ecosystem: Environmental > Aquatic > Marine > Unclassified | place: Southern Ocean | collected 2014-10-08
GTTGTATAATTTACTGTGTATTTTAGAGGTTCTAACATACCCTAATTATACCAAAAAACCAGGCTCAAATGAGTCTGGTTTTTGTTTTTATAAACTTTTCTTACTTAGACTGTTTTTTTACAGCCCCTTAATAACTAGTTTTTCTGATCTTGCCATCTCGTTTGTGAATAACCATAGATGTCTCTTGATTAATTGACTTGATTGTTGCGAAGGCTATGGCTTCTCTTTGGGTCTCGAGAACCTTAACAATCTTGTCAGCGCCTTCTCTTTTTACATACCATTTGTTGTCTTCTTTACGATATAAAACATGGTATCTGCCTAGGTCTCTTTTCTTTTTTGTTTTTTGTTTTTCAGTTTTTTTTATAGGTTCTTTCTTAATTTCTACATTTTTTTCAATAATTTTGTCGATCTTTCTAAAATCGTTAATTATTTCCTTACTCTTAGTTCTTTTAATACTATCTTGTTTTGAATTGCTGGTAGAGTCATTGTCAGCTTTTTCTTTTAATAAAGCTTCTAGAGCTAGATCTAAGGTGACCTCTTCAGAATCAAATTCTACGGGTTCGTCAACTGGTTTAGCAGTTTTTTTGTTAGCTGATTTTTTCAACAACGCCTCTAAGGCTAGCCCTACTTCATCTTCAGCTGAACTAGATTTTAATGGTTTCTCAATTGGTTTAGCCTTTTTTTTGTTTTCTGATTTATTTTGTAGTGCTGCTAGTGCCGCAGCTACTTCGTCTTCCGCTGATACAGATTTTGATGAAGATTCAATTGGTTTAGAAATCTTTTTGTCGGCAGACTTATTTTGTAATGCCGCTAAAGCCGCAGCTACTTCATCTTCTGCTGACATAGTTTCAACTGGTTTTTCATTAAATCCTTGTACTTTATTTTCTGTTTTTTCCTTTTCAGCTTTTTCCTTTTCAGTTTTTTTCTTTTCTAATGCTTCCAATGCTAAAGCTACATCATCTTCTGAAAAGTTTAATTCGAGATTAGTTTCATCGTTTGAAGTTGCTCTTTTGGCTTCTGATACTTTAGGCGTTTTTGGTTTTTCTTCTATAACAGGTGTTTTTTCAATTTTGGGTGGTTGAATATCTTTAGGTTTATCTAAAACAACATCCGACTTCTTTTCATCAATTTTCTCTTTTGCATTAATTTTCTTTATTACAGGTTTTTCTTCTTTTACTTTAGATATAACAGACTTCTCTGGTTTGCTAATTTCTTGTTTAATTTTAATTGGATTACTACTAGTTTTTTCGACTTTACTCGGTCTAGAATAAATAATATATCCTACTATTAATAATAGAAGTAGTCCTCCTAACATAATAAAAAACACTAGGTAATCATCTAGAAAGCTTAAAAACATCTACATCACCCCTAAAATAATTTCATTTGTATATTCAAGTCTGGCTTATAAAGATTAATGATATCTTTCATAGCGTACAACACTTTGTTTTTTCTGCAAATAATAACATAATTCTTTTTCAATTCAGAAGCATTCTTGCTTTCCCATGTTGTTTTATATCCATATAAATCATGAAATTTATTCATCAACTCTGGAAATTCCAAGTCTATTATATTATAGAACTCTTTTATTTTTTTTGAATCGAATTTCAATGAAAATGATGGGTATATATAGCTGGTTCCAGCAGTAATTGCTTTTTCAATTAAAACTTTAAAATCTGCGGGTTTGTCATTAATAAATGGCACTATAGGTTTGACTAACAAACCAACATTCAATTTATAAGATCTAGCCTTTTGAATGATTTTTATAGTGTTATCAATCTTTATATCATGTTCAAAAAGTTTTGAATCAATTGTACTAGCAGTTGAAGATATAGCTATTAATAATGGGTGATCCTCAGAAAATACTTTTAGTAGTTCAAAGTCATCAATAATCTTAGTTGAAGTTGTTTCTATGTATAGACCCATATCAAACTTAGTTAATAAATCAATTATTCTTTTAAGTGAGTCTAATCCTTTATATATATCAGGATTCGCTTGGATGCCTATGATTGATCCTTTTTCTTTAGTTGCTAGTTCTGCTTCTAAGAAACGATATTTTTCTTCAAGCATAGTTGTTGGCCCTGGTAAATATACTGGATTTGCATCCAATGAGGTTGAGTAGTATTTGAAGGTTTCATTATAGCCAGATAAAATGTTCATAAAATAATCCACACCAAAAAAACGTTTAGTATTTTTGCTTGGTGATAATATGTGAAGATTTAAATTATTCATAAAAACACCTCTCTAAAAACGCCATAGAATTGTAACTAATATTAGGAACCCTATAACAAACCAATAGTTGTACATCGTAAGTTTCTTCTTTTTACTTGTATATGTTTTATCAATTTTCTTCATTAGCTTTTTGACTTTTTTGTTTTCTTCATTCCTTATAACTAATAAAAATGGCTTCGCTCTATTATAACAAATATTACCTTGTTTAACTTCTAATTCTTCAGCTATTTTATATATGTCCTTTTTTACTTCAGAATATTGTTTCCTATATGTATTTAATAGAATGTAACCATTCATACGTTTTTTTAGTAAAACTAGTTTCACTATTACAAAAACTACAACGACAATTCCCGTAGATAGGAAAAACTCAAAAGATTTTTCTGTATCTAAATAATATACCATAATTAATAAAAACACAAAAACAAACAAGAATCCAATTCTATCTGCTTTGAAGTGGAATCTTAGGTATGAGTTTAGCACTAAATACCCAAAAATAGCGGTAATAATTATTTTTAGTATTAAATTAAAAGTTATCATTTGTTTCTCCTTATGAATGGCTTTACTAGTTTAAGTAGTTCTTCCAAAGATAATTCATCAGTAATTTTCAATACCGGTGATTTAACGTCATCTAACCAAAGTAGGTGTTGTCGTCTAGATCTTAACGTTTCGGGGTTATCTTCATATTCGCTAACCCATTGAAGGAAACTGAGATGTTGTTCGTGAAGATCTCCTCCGGATAAGATTCTAGACCCAAAACGTTGTTGTTCTCGGTTTCTTATTCGATTGATTCTTATTTCTTTATCTAGGTTTATATAGACAAACAAACAAATATCATTCTTCAGGTCATCACAAAACCCAACTAAAGAACCAGATATTACAGCTGGTAGTTTATCGCCTAAAGCCGCTTTGATTAATTTTACGGCCACTTCATCGCTATTGCGTTTAGTAAATGGTGGATCTGTCTTCTGCCAAAGGTAATCATCTACATCGATAAAATTATAGCCATAGTTTATCGCTATATTTTTAGCTAATGTAGTAGAGCCTGAACCAGATGATCCAAAGATATTTATAATATTTCTTTTCATATAACCTCTATTTTGTAAACATTATTTTTTCGCTATTAAACATTTTATTAAGTATAAACACAAATAATACTAGGTAAGCAAAGTTGGATATTACAGTAACTATTATATACGATAACGAAGCTGTATCAAAGGTGAGTATAGCTGTTAATGATTGAACCGCATTATAAATAGGTATAGCATACATAACTAAATTAGTATTAGCTCCATCGCCAAACATAGATGTTATGGATACCAAGATAGTTAAAATATAGATAGGAGCTATCATAGAGCTAGCTTCTTTAAGACTTTTAGCATAGGCTGAAACTATTGAGATTACTCCTACTATTACAAAAACAGTTGAGAATAATACTACAAGAATCGTTAAATAATCACCTATAGCATAGATGTTTGCACTAACTCCTGTCTCAAATTGCATTAGTTTAGGTAATGAAGCCATTATCCCAATAAATGATGATGTGGCAGAAATTAAAGTTAATACTGATAAAGCAAGAATCTTGCCGATAGCAATTTCTTTTCTTTTAACCGGAGTTACTAGAAGTGTAGCTATAGTACCTCTTTCTTTTTCACCAGCTATTGATTCTGGACCAATTGACATAGCGCCAGAGAATAAGAACATGATAATAAGCATTGGTAATAAACTAGCTAGTATTTTGCCAGCGAAAGCATCTACGTTAAGTGGTGTTCCTAAATATGCTAAATCAAAATATGTTGTATCACCGTAGAGATCAAAACTTAGTTCCTCTTGGTATGACACTAAATAACTACTGAAATTATTGCGAATATTACTTGAAGTTATTTCATTAGGGTTTGAATAGATTGACGCAATTGGTTTATCACCAGTATCATCATATGTAGCTATATCTTCATCCAAAAATATTATTAATGACCATTCGCCTTCATCAACTAAAAGTTCATATTCAGCTATTTCCGCTTCTTCTATAATTACAACATTTAAAGAATCAGTATCTTCATATTTTTCATATATTGATTTAAAATCTAGTTGTGGGTTAACGATAGCTACATTATAGATATCATCTGTAGTTAAATTTTGCATGGCCGAACCCATAAACGAATAGATTAAGAATATCATTAGTCCTGGTAGAACCATAATCGTTAATACAAGTCTTCGATCTTTAATAACTCTGTCCCATTCTTTTTTAAAAATAGTTAATATATTTTTCATAGTCCATTACTTCCTTCCACTAAATCAAAGAAATAATCTTCTAGGGTTTGCCCATTTTTTAGTAAATCAGTTAAAGTTTCAGTTGTTTTAAGTTTACCATCGATTATGATTCCGACTCGATCACAAATTTTTTCTACTAATGAGAAAATATGAGTAGAGACAATTATAGTTTTACCTTCGTCTCTTAATTCTTTTAGAAAATTAGTTACTACTCTCGCAGTAATAACATCTAATCCATTAGTTGGTTCGTCAAAAATAATGATATCAGGATCATGTACGATTGAGATTACTATTTGAATTTTTTGACGCATACCAGTTGAAAGTTCACCAACTTTAACTTCTTTAAACTTATCGATTCCAAATTTTTCAAAAAGTTTGTTTTTTCTTAATTCAGAGGTTTCAGAATCAATCCCATGTAATTTAGAAAAATAATTATATAAATAGTTTGGAGTAAAGAAGTCTTCTAGTTTAAGATCACTTGTTAGAAAACCAATACTTGATCTAACCATTTCTTCTTCTTTTATTACTGAATAATTATTTATTAGAATATCTCCACTATCAGGTTTAATTAGGGTTGAAATACATCTAAGTGTAGTGGTTTTACCTGCACCATTAGGACCAAGAAGCCCAAATATTTCACCTTTATATGCATCAAAGCTAAGTCCATTTACAGCGACTTTTTTGTTTGAATCTGTTTTTTCTATTTTTCGTTGTTTTTTACTTAATTTAAAAGTTTTTGATATATCTATAACTGATACTGTTTTTTCCATGTTGTCCTCCGTCATTACTCAATAAGTATTTTATCAAATACTTAGACTTTTAGCAAACTAATCTAGAAAAAAAAGTCTAAAAAATAGACTTGAATTTCTTATTTAGATGCTTTATCTAAAGCTTTTTGTGCTTGTTTACAAATAGCAGTGAAACCTTTTACATCATTAACAGCGATATCAGATAACATTTTACGGTTAACTTCAATATTAGCTAGTTTTAAACCATTGATTAATGTTGAGTAAGTCAATTCATTTAATCTAGCAGCTGCATTAATACGAGTGATCCATAATTTACGGAAATCTCTTTTTCTTCTACGACGATCTCTATATGCATATTTCAATGAATGCATAACTTGTTCTTTAGCTGTTTTGTATAGTAAATGTTTAGCTCCGTAGTAACCCTTAGCTAATTTTAATACTTTTTTACGTTTTGCTCTAGTGACAAAACTTCCTTTTACTCTTGGCATTTTTCTTCAACTCCTTCTTATAGGTATGGAACCATATGTTTGATTCTTTTCAAGTCAGAAGTTTTTACACTCTCTGTTGTTCTTGATTGACGGTTTTGTTTTGGTGTTTTATGACTCATTAAATGGCCTTGGAAAGTTGATGGTCTAACTAATTTTCCAGTTCCAGTTCTTTTCAGTCTCTTTTTTGTTCCTGAATGCGATTTTTGTTTTGGCATAATTATTTCTCCTTTTGTTAATTTTTCTTTGGCCCGAGAACCACAGATATATATCTTCCTTCATGTGATACTTTGCTGGTTGGTTCGCCGAATTCACTACATCCGTCAGCAAATTGTTTTAGGACTTTCTTACCTTGTACCACTAATGCTGGAACGTAACGATAAGGTAGTCTGATTGATACTTTCAATTTGTTTCCTTTACTCAAAAATTTGTTGCCATTTCTTAATTTAGTTTCAAAATCGTGAGTATCAATAACAGCTGTCATACGAATTTCTTTGAGTTCAACAGTTTTTTGATGTTTCTTAGCTTCTTTGGCTTTTCTTTGTTGTTCATAGCGATATTTGCTATAATCCATAAGTTTGCAAACAGGTGGCTTAGCAGTCACTGCTACACAAACTAGATCAAAGCCATTATTTTTGGCTATGCTTTGAGCCTCTCTACTAGAAACAACACCATACTGATGTCCTTCATCTCCGATTAATCTTACTTCTCTGAAACGAACTTTTTCGTTAATCAAAGTACTATCTCGTTTAACAGGTTTTGTATTGTTATATAAAATATTAAAACACCTCCATAGGTAAATAAAAAGTGGGTACCGTATTAGGGCACCCACACTAAATTTAAAATTCATTACAAATTTTTAAATCACCTTCTAGCGTTGACCCATTGATATTTTCAATCGGGTGTGAAGTGGGTACTTCTCTTTCTACGGTTAAGACCAATAAGATTATAATACAAAGTTGGTTTTTTGTCAACTATTTATTTCTTTTTAGCTTCTTCTTTTAAATTCATGTAATTTTCTTTGTTAACTTGGTAGGCTCTAGCAATTGCTAAAGTAGCTTTTGGGACGTTTTTATTAACTGTAGATCCAGCTGCAATAAACGAATCGTCATGAATTTCAATTGGTGCAATTAGATTAGCATTACAGCCAACAAACACGTTATTACCAATGATTGTTTTGTATTTATTTTTACCATCATAATTAACTGTTATTGATCCGCAGCCAAAGTTTACCTTAGAACCTATCTCAGCATCGCCTATATATGCTAAATGCGAAGCTTTTGTATTGAATCCAGTAGTAGACTTCTTAATTTCAACAAAGTTACCTATGCGGTTTTTAGGACCAATATTGGCACCATCTCTTAGATGAGCAAACGGTCCAACTGATGTGTCCTCTTGAATAGTAGAATTAAAGACTAAAGAATGTTTACAAATTACACGCTCTCCAATCATAGAGTTATGAATCTCTGTATTTGGTCCGATTTGTGCACCTTTCTTTATTACTGAGTTACCGGTAATATAAGTGTTAGGATAAATTATAACATTTTCTTCAATTTGAACGTTATGACCAATTGTAATTGTATTAGGGTTAATCATAGCTACACCCTTTTTCATTAAATCTCTATTGATATCATGTCTTAGTTTACATTCAGCTATACTTAGAGCGTATAGGTCATTAATACCCATAGCTTTATATGAAGTTTTTAGTGTATAGGTTCCTATTAATGCTTTTTCTTGTTTAAGAATCTTAACAATGTCTGTTAGATAGTATTCGCCTTTAGAATTATCATTACCAATTTTATCTAGAGTCTTAAAGATAATATCATTTCTAATAATATAGATACCAGTATTGATTTCTTTAATCTCTTTTTGGGCATCTGATGCATCATTTTCTTCAACAATAGAATGTAGGTGATTTGAACTATTTCTAATTATTCTACCATATCCAAACGGATCATCTACCAATGTAGATACAATCGTTAAATCATAGCGAAAATCTATATGAGCATTTATAGCATCAGTTATAACTGTTTCATCTATTAATGGCATATCACCAGGCAATATCATTGTATAACCGTCCATATCAGTAATTAAAGACTTTGTCATCATTACTGCGTGACCAGTACCTAGTTGTTCTTCTTGGTAAGCGTAGAATACTGAATCTTCAAGGATATCCTTCATTACTTTTTTCTTATGACCAACCACCACCACTAATTCATCAACTAAATTAGTATTCTTCATGTTTTCAACGATATAGGCTATCATTGGTTTTTTAAGTAGTGGGTAGGCACACTTAGGCAATTCTGTCTTCATTCTTGTACCTTTACCAGCTGCTAGTATAATTGCGTATTTTCTCATATTATTGTTTGCATATTAGATATGCTACTCCTTTTCTTCACCGATTTCTTTAAATTTTTTAGCTATAGTATCAATTATACTATTAACTTCTTCAATGGTTTTAGCAGATGCTGATATTCTGACCAAAGGTTCCGTTCCAGATGCCCTTACCAATACCTTACCAAATCCATTTAAATCCTTTTCAATCTTTTTAACTAAATCAATTATTCTATTATCATTGACCAATGATCTGTCAATATTTCTTAAATTAAACAGTTTATCAGGATAGAATACTACATCGTCTATTAAAGACGAAATACTAGTTTTCTTTTCTTCTAGGATACTAATTATATAGGCTGCACTTAGAACCCCATCTCCACTAATAAATAAATGTCTATTTATGATATGACCTGAGTTTTCACCGCCAATAGTTGCGTTTCTTTCGCTTAGAGCTTGTAAAACATATTTATCACCGACATCGGTTTGAATAACTTCAATTCCTTTTTGATTAAGGGCTTCTATTATGCCGATGTTACTCATTTTTGTTAAAACTACTATGTCATTATTTAATAGACCTTTTTCTTTTAAGTAACAGGCAATTACATAAATTAATAAATCTCCATCTATAACTTTGCCATTTTCATCAACCGCTAGAACTCTATCGCCATCCCCATCAAATGAGAAGCCAATATCAAATTTATTTTTAGTAACAAATTCTGCTAGATTATTGATATGTGTTGAACCAACATTTTCATTGATATTGAGTCCGTTTGGTTCATCACCTATATATTCTATATTTTGTGTGATTTGAGAAAAAACGAATTTAGCTGATTTAATGGTAGCTCCATTTGCTAAATCTAATGCAATTTTAAGATTTGATTTAATAAGAAAGTTTTTATACAAGTAAAAATAATTTGGTAGCGGATTAAAATATGGTAATTCTTCGCCTCCAGGAGTTTTTTCTAGTATTGTTACTTTATCAATTACATCTTCTATTACTTTTTCTTCTTTAGGAGTTGTCTTTTTACCCCGATTGAAGACTTTAATTCCATTATCTTTATAGGGATTATGTGACGCTGTCACCATAATTCCATAACAATCTTCTTTTATGGTCATAAATGCTAGAATAGGTGTTGCTAGAATATCAATATCTAAAACTTGTAATCCTGCATCAATAACACCTTGTTTAATTGCTTTTACAATCATATGCCCTGATTCTCTTGTGTCACGGCACACAATTATTTTGTGCTTTTCTAGTAACCCCAGACTTCGACCTACTGCATAGGCCATTTCATAGTTAATAAAATCGTAAGCTAAGCCTCTAATTCCATCGGTACCAAAATATTTCATCTCTATACTCCTATTCTACTGTAACTGATTTAGCAAGGTTTCTTGGTTTATCTATATCTCTTCCTAAATCTAGTGCTTTATAATATGCAATTAGTTGTGTTGGAATTACTGTTAGAATTGGTGATAATAAGTAATGTACGTCCATTAAAATAATATCGTCCTCTGAATCACTTGTATCATTGGTCGAAATAATCAAAACGTCGGCTCCCCTTGCTTTAACTTCTTGTATATTTGATCTGGTATTTTTATTTACATGTTTTTGACTTATTATTGCAATAACAGGTACGTCTTCTTCAATTAAAGCAATAGTCCCATGTTTTAACTCTCCAGCTGCGAAGCCTTCAGTTTGAATATAGGAAATCTCTTTTAGTTTTAACGCAGCTTCTAAACAAGTGTAATAATCAATGCCTCTACCAATGTAGAAACAACTTTTTTTAATTAATCTAGATTTGACAAGATCATGAATGTAATCTTTTTTGTCAATGATAGCTTCCATAGCTACTGCTAGACGTGACATTTCGCTGATTAAGTCACATGTAGGACAACTACATAATGTGTATGCTAGAATTGCTAAAACTGAAACTTGACCAACGTAAGCCTTTGTGGACGCCACAGCTATTTCTGGTCCAGCATAGATTTCTAGATGCTGACTAGCTTCTCTAGCTAGGGTTGAAGTTTTTACATTTGTTATGGTTAAAGAACTATAACCTAATTTTTTAATACTTAGTAAACAGGCTCTTAAATCTGCTGTTTCCCCAGATTGAGAAATTAGAATAAATACTGCATCTTTTTCTAATAAAGGTTTGTTATAGGCAAATTCACTTGCTATAAATACTTCACAAGGTATACCACTCATTTTCTCAAAGTAGATTTTACCTACAAAACCAGCATGCATGCTAGTTCCGGCTGCTAATATATAGATTCGCTTTTTATTAGCGAATAAATCTAAAACATCAGTTGGCATTGTAAAAACATCATTTTTTATGTAATGAGTCATTATTTTTCTTACTACGGATGGTTGCTCACATATTTCTTTTAACATGTAATGTGGAAACCCACCTTTATTGATTTCTTCGGCATTGAGTTGCATCTCATGTCTTGTAGGAATGAACTCTATACCAACAGCGTCAAACATAGAAAATTGGTAGTTACCATCAATTTTCTCAGCTTTAACAAAGGTTTTGTCTTCAATAAGATAATAATCAGTTGAATTTCCAACTAAAGCCATCAAGTCAGATGCTAAACATATGCCTTTGTTACTTTTTCCTAGTACCATTGGTGATTTATTTTTCCCTGCATAGAGGGTACTTGGATTTAAAGTATCAATTATTAATAGAGCATAGGAACCCTCTAATAATGCAAATGTTTTTCTTATTGCTAAATCAAGTGGATATTGAACTGCGAAATATTCGATTAGATTAGCGATAACTTCAGTATCAGTATCTGATACAAAGTTAATTCCTTGTAAATATTTAGCAATTAATTCCTTGTAATTTTCTATTACCCCATTATGAACAACAACAAATCTCCCAGATATACTGCTATGCGGATGCGCATTAATGTGATTTGGTGCTCCATGAGTTGCCCATCTGGTATGCCCTATACCAAAATGGTTATCAGGAGAGTAATCAAAATCCTTTTTTAAGTGTTTAACTCTACCTTTGTCTTTATGTGTAATGAATTTATTGTTATCACTATCGTGAAAACTTATTCCACAAGAATCATAACCTCTATATTCTAATTTTTTTAGCCCTTGTAGTATTACATCTGTTGCTTTTAGTTCTCCAATGTAGCCAACTATACCGCACATATTGTTTCCTCCATTTTTCCTAACACAAATATTATATCAAAAACCTGGGTGTTACGCAATTTATTTTCGAGAAAAAATGCAAAAAAAAGAGAAGATTTTTACTTCTCTTTAACTTATGTCTTTTTTGACATATATAAATATGTTTAACAGAAAAATTATGGTTAAAGATATAATGTAGTTTTTAATAGGAAATAACAAGTTGTAGCAATTATCGTAAAATAGTATATTAGGTATATTTTGGTATAATGCTCTATTAAAATTAGAGTTCTCGATTATGTATAATGTGTTATTTACTTCCATATACCAAAAGACTAATATAGGTAATAAACTTGTAAGTAAACTAGGTAGTATTGTAAGCAGTAAACTAGTGAATAATATGTAGAAAAATATCTGGAGTAAAAGACCAATAAATACTGTTTTTATTACGTTAATATCTACTGCAAAGGGAGTCAAAATTTTAACAATAGCTACCTGGGTTAACCAAAACAATAATAGTAGTGTTACCATTATCAAAATCAGAGAAAAAACTCTAGCAATTATGAATGCATATTTTTTAAAAGGTTTATCAATTACATATTTAGCTAAATTATTACTAGCTTCACCATTAGCTAGACCAGTAAGGAATATAGCCATCATAGTTAAAACTATTTTTATTATCATCACTGAATCATTTAAATAGCTTAGTTGGTAGTCTGTTCTATACATATCCATTTTATAGTATCCATCAAATATTCCTGTTGAGTAAATCAAACCAAAGGTTAAAGAACAGATAAAAATTAGACAGACTATAATTGTGGTTCTATTAAATATAAATCTAAAATTTAGTTTTAATAGATTAATCATCTAATAAACAACCAGATTCAAATCGATATACTTTTTTTGATTTGAACCTAAACTTATTAGGTTGATGTGTTGAAACAACAACTAGGCTAGTTTTGGCCTTATTCTTTATAAGTTCTACTACTTTTGGAATAGTATCTTGATCTAAAGCTGCCAAAGGCTCATCTAGTATAAGGATTTTTGGCTCATGAATAAATGCTTGCATCAAATTGATTTTCTGACGCATCCCATTTGATAGAGTTGAAATAGTTTTGTTCCTGTAGTTATGCAAATCAAATAATTCTAGGTAATCAAGAACGTTCTGATCTAGTTCCTCTGAATTAATACCCTTAATCCTTCCTATGCTACGAAGAAAATCTAAAACGCTCATATTAAGTGGCATTACATATTCTTCTGGAGCATAGCCAATTCTTAGTTTTCTTTTAGTTATTTTGCCTTTATAACTAACTAATCCCATAATACATTTAAATAGGGTTGATTTTCCAGATCCGTTATCACCTATAACTAAATTAACTTTTCCAGCTTCAAAACAGGTACTCACACACTTGAGACCTGTTTTATTATTGTATTCTTTACTTACTTCATTAATAGTAATATATATATTCTCTAATTTGTCCATAGTTAGCCTCAAGTGTTAGAATATCGCTATAAAACTGAAAATCATCTATTATATATTGATATTCTTCTTCAAAATATTTGTAACTAATAATTAATGGGAAGCGGTTTATTTCAATCAGGTTATCCCGATATGCTATAGGTATGAAGATTAAATGATTTGCATCCAAAGATATTGTTGTTTCTTGAATTTCTGAAACAATCGGTTCATAGTGGTAACCTAGGATATTATCAATATCTTGATTGTATTCAGGCGCTATATCTACCATTATTGTATTGTACAAATCTAATTGAACCTCTGGAATGCCGATTGAGATGTTTTGAATGTCTAACTTTTGTAAACTAAGATTGTTTAGACCAATTACTATTCCACTAATATACTCATAGTTATCTAACTGCTTCATTACCGCGTACATTCGACTCATATCTAAATGCATTTCATTTACCACCGGGCTAAACCTAAGATATAGATTGCCTATTTCTATATCTATAAAATCACCATTTAGGTAGTTAACGCTAAGATAGGCATTCTTTATATCAATAAACGTATCTGTTTGCATTGAGTTATTAAATTCTATCACTAGATTATAGGCATAATACATTAGACCATCAAATTCTTCTTCATAGTGTAAATTATTTATGTTTTTAATTACTACCTCAAGTTGATTTTTGTCGTTTTTAATAAAACAACTAGTTATTGAATCAAGATTAGTAATAAAACTATTATCTGAAGATAAATAGATAGTCAATGATATATGTTCGGTATCAGAAGCAATCAATCTTGAGTAGTTCTTATGAATTGATAGTATGCTGATTTGATCTTTTGTTTCATCTTCAAAACGGATTATTAGTCCAGCAACGATAATTAATAGAAATACACATAGAAAAAATATCTTTCTCATTTAAATTCTTTCCTTGATTATCTCATAGTACTCAGTAGTTACTGTAAAAGTTTCCCAACCGCCGGATTTAGTGTTTATCCAGAAGAAATAGAACTTTCCTACGCCATTATTTATGACACCATTTCCTCTGGTTAGGATTTTTACATAGGTTAGTGGATCAACGACAATTTCAAATTCATAGGTTTCATTAGAAGTTGTTATACTAGTATAAGTAATTGAAGCTTTAATATCAGCATTAATTGAACCCTTAAACTTTTTAACATCACCCTTTCCACTAAGCTTAATTCCGCCACTAGCTGATAGTTGGTATTTGGTTTCTTCTTTTGTTGATAGGGTTATATCATGTTTAATCGTTGAAAACCCATTATTGTAAATTTTAAGTTTTGTCTCAGATATAAACTCTACTGCTTCAGAATCATTTACTACATCAATCTTCCAACCTATAAATTTTCTTTTCTTAATTCCTTTAATATAATCTTTATATTCTTTGTCAGTAAAATCATTTAATAGTTCCGCTTCATCAGAATCAAAAACGATCTCCTGATAGTTTTGATATTCTTCACCATTGACAGTACTGACTATTAATGGTGATAGAATGGTTAATAATGCTAACAAAATGTATAATTTTTTCATAAAAAAACCTCCTCTTTTGTATAAATACTACCTAAGAGAAGGTTATTTTCTTTTTATAATATTTGATTTTCAGCTAAATACTTTTTACAATCTTTATATCCCATATCATATCTAGTAGCAGATTGTTTATCTTCAAACTTTAAAATAGAGCCTAACGAATGTCTACTTTTGATTGGATGAAAACTCACATCAGGATAATGCTTTTTATAGAAATGAGGTAATCTATCAAGGTGTAAAACAATAATAGTATCACATCCTGCTTTTACAAGTGGTAGGACTGGTACATTATCATATACGCCACCATCGGCAAATTGTTGGCCATCCATTCTTTGTAAGGGAAAAACTACTGGAATTGAACAAGATGCAATTATTTGTTTATAGATATTATTCTCTGATTGTTCCCAAAGTGGAGAATAGATAACTTGTGTATCGTGTTTAAAGTAATGTCGATATGATGTAGATATAAATGATAACAATCCATCACCATCACTTCCAACTCTTGAAAGTGTTACAAAAACTTTTTTTTTAAGCAGAATTTCTAAATTAATATGGTTTTTCAGTATTTTTTGTAGTGATTCAAAAGTGAAAATACCGTTTTTAACTATGCTTGTCTTTTCTTTGGCTATTCTTTTAAAGAAATTTTCAGTTGAATATAAAATTTGATCTGGCATATTAAACCAAACATCTTTAACTTCTTCTAAAGGTATTGAAGCTACTAAAGCAGCATTGACAGCGCCAATACTAGTGCCTGAATAATATTCAACTTTGTCTAAAATCCCAGCTTCTTTTAGAGCCATACAAACACCGATTTGATATGCACCTCTAGCTCCACCACCGCTAAAACATAAACCTAGCTTCATAGAAACCTCCTAATATCCTCTTTTTTCACCTTCAAAGTATGCACTATTGATAACTCCACCACCTAAACAGACCTCTCCATCATAGAAGACAGCTGCTTGTCCTGGAGTTACAGCTCTAACATTCTTTTTCATTATAACTTCTAATTTATCGTCACCAATCCATCTAATAGTTACACCTGTATCAGCCTGGCGATACCTAAACTTAGCGGTACATTCAAAGTCACCACTAAACCTTTTGGAAGGTATCCAGTTTACACCTTCAATAATTGCTTTGTCAGCGAATAAATCGGGATGATTTATTCCTTGTCCAACCTTCAAGATATTACTCTTTAAATCCTTACCTATAACAAACCATGGTAAATTAGGATAGTCTTTAAAACCACCAAGGTACAGCCCTTTTCTTTGTCCGATTGTATAATACATCAACCCATCATGTTTGCCGATAATTTTTCCATTATCTGCCATTATACTACCTGGTTTAGTAAATATGTAATTTTTCAAAAAATCTTTAAAATTCCTTTCACCAATGAAACAGATACCTGTGGAATCCTTTTTCTTGGCGGTGGGGATATTATTCTTAATTGCGAGTTCCCTAACTTTAGGTTTTTCTAATTCACCGACAGGAAAGAGTGTGTTAGATAATTGTTCTTGACTTAACTGTGATAAAAAATAGGTTTGATCTTTGTTGTTATCTAAACCTCTTAGAAGTGATACTTCACCATTTACTTCTCTTGACCTTGCATAGTGACCATAGGCAAAATATTCTGCGCCTAAATCTCTGGCTACATCTCTAAAACTAGCGAATTTTATATATTTATTACACAAAATATCAGGATTAGGAGTCCTGCCTTTTTTATATTCTTCTATAAAATAGGTAAAAACGTTATCCCAATACTCATCCACAAAATCATGGCGATGTAATTTTATACCTAAATGTTTAGCTACGGCTAAAGCGTCATTATAATCTTCTTCTTGGGGACAGATGTCATTATTTACATCTGGATTACCTAATATATCATTATTAGTAGCGGAATCCCAATTTCTCATGAAGAGACCCTCTACTTCATATCCTTGTTCTAGTAGAAGATAAGCAGATACACTAGAATCGACGCCTCCGCTTAGACCAACTATTACTTTTTTCTTCATTACGACCTCTTAATATCTGAAGGCATTCTAAAATCACTTCTCGGTGAGAGTGCATTTTCAAAAACTTTCGGTGAATCAGGACTAGCGGTTCTTTTAAATTGTTGAGAGTAGAAACGTCTAAAGAACTTAGATACATAATCAATTATCGCTTTATCTGATAAATCAAACACATTCTTTAATAAAAATTGAATTCTAGTTTCTGTGTCTCCACAATTTAAAAATCTATACAATATAAAATCATTTATTTCATATTTACCGATTATATCTTCTGTTTCTTGATTACTAGTTAATTCAGGTGAAATTGGTGTGTCCAATATATCATATAGACATTTTTTAGTTTCTCCATCAAAAACATAGTCAGCGTAGGCTTTAATCATAAACTTAACAACTGTTTTAGGAATACCACCATTCACATTATACATTGACATTTGGTCACCATTATAGGTAGACCATCCTAAAGCTATTTCAGAAAGGTCTCCAGTACCTAAAACAATCCCTTTATGTTTATTAGCTAGATTCATCAAAACCATGGTTCTTGCTCTAGCTTGGGCATTTTCGTAGGTTACGTCTTGAATTTTAGGATCATGTTTAATCAATTCTAGATGATCTAATACATGTTGCTTAATATCTATTTCTTCACTGGTAACTCCCAGTAGATTCATTAATTTATTAGCGTTAGCTTTGGTTCTACTTGAAGTATGCATACCAGGCATAGTATAAGCTCTAATACCGCGTCTATCTAAACCAAGGTGATCAAATGCTTTACAGGCAATCAACAATGCTAAAGAAGAATCTAAACCACCTGAGACACCAACAAGAATAGTATCCAATTTTATATGGTCTAAACGTTTAGCTAGACCAAACTCTTGAATTGACGCTATTTTTTGAAAGTTTTCATACACATTCGTTTTAGGAACATAAGGTAAAGGATCTAGTTTTTCTTCAAAAACAAAATCAGTTGTTTCATCTACATCAAAACTAACATTTTGGTAATTTAAACGATATTTCAGTATTGAATCTCTAAATGAAGAATTACTTCTTCTTTCATGAGCTAATCTATCTAGGTCTAAATCTACGCACATAACTTCAGTTTCTAAAGAGAAAAGGTTTGTTTCTTTAATTAGTCTAGAGTTATTACTTACGATATTATGTCCAGAGAACACAGTTTCTGAACTAGATTCACTAGCACCCGCTGAACAGTGGACATAAACTCCACAGTTCTTTCTTGAATGCTCTAATACAGCGTTTCTTCTTATTTTATCTTTACCTAGGGTTTCATTAGATGCTGAAATATTAAAGATGATATTAGCACCATTAACACTCAAAAGGTTACCTGGAGTAATTGTTGCCCACATATCTTCACATATTTCAATTCCAAATTTTATATCTTTGTGACTAAAGATAAGATTACCAAATGGAACTACTTGGTTAACTAGTTTTACTTGTTTAATATGTTCAACTACAACAAATCCACTTTTAAACCAACGTTTTTCATAGTATTCTTTGGTATTAGGTAAATAAAACTTAGGAACTACACCTAGAATTTTATTCTTTTGGATAACTATAGCGCAGTTTAGAACCATTTCTTCTACTATTAGAGCAGCTCCGATTATTGAGACACCCTTAAAATTGTTGTTCTGTAAATAATACTTAATAGCTGACGAAGTATCATCAAAAAGACTCTTTTGGAAGAATAAATCCCCACAAGAGTAACCAGTTATTCCAAGTTCTGGAAAAACAGCTATTGAACTTTTATTACCTTCAAGAGCTTTTACCATTTCATTAACATTAAATTTTGGGTTCCCAACTTCTATTTTAGGAGTAATTAGGGAAATTTTTAAAAAACCATTATTCATAACACACCTCAATATAATCCATGTAACATAATATAATCAAAAACTTTTTCAGGAACATAACTAGGTTCGAATGTTTCTCTGAAGCTGGTTGATGATATATTCATGTTGAATTTTGGTAGGATATAGAATTTATCTACATAACCAGATAATATTGTATCATCTTTTATGTATTTTAGTATATCCATTTTATTTCTATTTATAACAACGAATTTAAATTCAGTTAGAAGGCTCTTAGCGTTTTTCCAATTATGGATACCTCTAAGATTATCCGCCCCTATAACAAAAGCAACTTCATCTTTGTATTGTTCTTGGATCCTGATTAGACTATGATAGGTTCCCAGGAAGTCAGAGTCATTCATTTCTAATTCCAAAACTGTAGCTTTATCTAAATCTTCAATCATTAAATTTAACATATTGACACGATGATAATCCGAAATTAAAGAAGATTTTGTATATAGATTTGATACTGGTAAGTATACAAATCTATCAAAATCAATTGATTTTTTTATATGATAATATATCTCTCTATGGGCTACAGTTGGTGGATTAAAGGCTCCTCCAAAAACAATTACCATCAAATCACTTCCTTATAGTTATATTTTAACATAAAAAAAAAAAAATAAAAGCAATTATACCATTTGCAAAGCTTAAAGATATGATATAATATTTTTAAGGTGGTAAACATGACAAAATATATTGATTTTATCTTAGACTTCGCAAAGAAGGTATTAGACATTCCTTCTCCTAGTGGTTATACTAAAAATGTAGTAGACTTCATAGAGGAAAGCGCTAGTAATCTAGGATACTCTTCAGCAAGAACAAACAAAGGAAATTTAATTATTGATGTAGATGGCAAGACAGATAAAGTATTAGGGTTAAGCGGACACGTTGACACACTCGGTGCGATGGTTAGAAGTATAACCACTGATGGTAATTTGAAATTCACGACTATAGGAGGACCGATTTGGCCTACTTTAGATGGTGAATACTGTCAAATAAGAACCCGTGACAATAAAACATACACAGGAACATTCTTATCAACCAGTCCAGCATCTCATGTATATACAAGGATGCTTCTACTAAAACTAGAACCCCTGATAATATGATTGTTAGGCTTGATGAAGTAGTTAAGGAAAAAGAGGATACTGAAAAACTAGGAATCGCTCCTGGGGATTTCATCTTCTTTGATCCAAAAACCGTTATAACTGAATCAGGATATATTAAAAGTAGATTCCTCGATGACAAAATCTCAGTATCAATTCTCTTTGGTTTATTAAAATATATCAAAGATAATGATATTAAACCTGAGTATAAAATTAAAATAATCATTTCAACCTATGAAGAAGTTGGCCACGGGGCCTCTTCTATTCCAAAACTTGATGAACTTATTGCGGTTGATATGGGCTGTATAGGTGAAGATCTATCTTGTACCGAAAATCAAGTATCAATCTGTTGCAAAGATTCAAGTGGTCCCTATGATTATGATATTATCTCAAAACTAGTTAAACTTTCAAAAGATAACAAAATTGATTACGCTACTGACATCTATCCATTTTATGGATCAGATGTATCAGCTGCTTATAGAGGTGGTCACGATATTAAAGGTGCTTTAATTGGGCCTGGTGTACATGCATCTCACGGAATGGAAAGAACTCATCAATCAGCTATTTTAAATACTTTAAAACTATTAATAAATTATGTAAAATAATAAAATAGGAGGGGAAAGATGAAAAAGTTTTACAATGTTTTTGGTCAATTGTTTGGATTTTTAACAATTCTATTATTTGCTTTTCTTCATTTGAATACAGTTTTTGATTTCGGACTTGATGGTTCTATTATTTCAATTATGTTAACTGTCAAGGAATATGCTGTATATGTTGTCTGTGGATTAGCTGGAATGGAACTTGTTGCTGGTAAGAAACTATTTGCGATGGTATATTTCTTAATATTAGCGCTAGTTATAGTATTTAGTTTCTTCCCTGAAGTTGCTGAACAGATAACAAATGTAGTTACTTAAATAAAACAAAAAAGTATTACCAATGTAAAATGATTAGTATGAAAAACACCAGAATTTGAAATCCTGGTGTTTTTTTTACAGCCTAACCCGAACTTTAATGAAGTTCGGGTTTATATATTAAGAGAGTTTAATTCTTAAATGATTTAAAATATATTATGCATACATATCCCAAACAACGAGATATTCTACACCCCCTACATCATCCCAACACCATAAAGCATCCCAACCTGCTGGTTTGGTTACAACTTCAACACCTATCGCAAACAAATTAGTACAATCCGAAAATGCATACATGCCAATATAAGTAATATTACTATCAATCATTATAATTGAGACTGTGTCATTTGAACTGAAAGCATATGAATCTATTCCAGTAATTGCTACATCTAAATGTGTTGTTGGTATCATAACCTCTTCATCAGTTCCGTTATATCCTGTAATTACCCATGTTCCATCACGTAAATCATATTCGAAATCATCGGGTATTATTGGTTCTACGTATTCTACTACATTTAGTGTAAATTGACCTATTTCATCTCCAAAAAGCATTTCAGCAACAATATAATATGTGCTTCCCGCTTGTAATTGATAAGTAACCATAAAATTAAGATCTTCTCCATCATCATTTTCTGTTATTAGACTGTGTACTGAATTATATAAATAACCATACGTATCATATACTCCAGTAGTGTAAAGTTCATATGTTAGTGTCTCTGTTGGGGTAAATGCATAATAAATCAACTCACCCGCTGTATCAATATTCACAGTTAATGCGTCACCAAGATAAATCACATATGCTGTTTCAAAAGATGTTCCATCAGGTACAAGTTCTTGACTCCATGCAGCATATAATGTAGTTTTACTTGGGTCGGTTGTATAATATGGGAATACAATAATGTCTCCAGTTAATTCTGTATTATCATACCAACCTCCAAAGAAATAATCTGTTCTTGTAATACTTGGTTCATCCACCGCTAAATTAGTAGTAATGTCTGAAACAGTGGTGCCTCCATTTTCTTCAAATATATAGGTTCTACTCACTCCGTCAGAACCCCAAATAACAGGACACGGATCATCATTCCAATCTGAAACCCAACCTGCTGGTTGACTAAGTGCTTCCGCATATATTGTTAAATTAGGACAAATATAGAATGCACTAGAGCCAATGCTCGTGATACTGCTCGGAATATGGATGCTTGTCAAGCTGGTACAACTATAGAATGCAGCAGAGCCAATACTGGTGATGCTGCTTGGAAGCGTGATGCTTGTCAAACTGGTACAACTATAGAATGCATAATCACCTATACTTGTAACACTACTAGGAATCACAATACTTGTAATTGTAGTTTTAGACATAAATGCATACGCGCTAATACTTGTTACAGGCTCTCCAAGATGAGTTGATGGTATTTCAATTTCTATGCTAGTTCCAGTATATCCAGTAACTGTAAATCCTCCTGTAATTGAACTATAAACTAAGTAATCCTTCTCTTCAACATGTATAGTAAATTGTCCAGTTTCAGTATTGTCATTCATTTTAGCAACAATATAATATGTACTACCTGATTGCAATTCATAAGTGATTTTAAAATTATAACCTTCACCGCTATCATCATTGTCAGTTATTTGACTGAATCCAGAATTATATAAATAGCCATATGAGTCAAAGGTACCACTAGAATAGATTTCATATGTAAATGTTTCTGTAGGGGTGAATGTGAAATATACCCACTCACCTTCTGAATCTATGTTAACAGTAAGTTCATCACCAACTGTAATCACAATTGCTCCTTCAAAAGATTTTCCATCAGGTGTGTCAGTCCATGCTGCATATAATGACGTTTTACTAGGATCGGTTGTGTAATATGGGAATTCTACTATTTCTCCTGTTAATTCAACATTATTATACCAACCTATTAGAAAATAACTATCTTTAGTTATAACTGGCTCATAGATTTTAAAACTGCTAGTAATGTCTGTAACAGTAGTACCTCCATTTTCTTCAAATGTATAGATTCTACTCACACCATCATATCCCCAAATAACAGGACATGGATCACTGTTCCAATCTTCTGCCCATCCTGCTGGTTCACTAAGTGCTTCAGCATAAATTGTTAAATTAGGACAATTAAGGAATGTACTAGAATTAATTATTAAAATACTACTTGGAATAACAACACTTGTAATAGCCTCATTATCCCAAAAATCAAATGTATCCCAAACATCTAGACAAATGCCTGTTACAGGTATTCCTAAATAGGATGATGGGAATTCAACATCTGCACTTGTACCATCATAGTCAGTACCAGTAATTTCATAGGTTCCACCCGCATTTAATGAAAAATCATAATACGATTCATCTAAAGGAATTTCTTCTAAATTAATTGCAAATAGTCCAGTTTCAGTGTCATTATCCATGCTAGCAACGATATAATACGTGCTACCTGCTACAAATTCATAATCTAAAAGGAAATTGGAATTTGTTCCTGATGAATTATTTTCGAGGATTAGACTTAAAGCTGAATTATATACCTCAACATAAGTATCATAAGTACCGTTTGAATATAAGTGGCAGCTTACTGTTTCTAGTGGAGTAAATGTGTAATAAATCCATTCTCCTGCAGTATCTATGTTAACAGGAAGTACGTCTCCTAAAGTAATCTCGATCGCCTTCACAAATGATGTTCCATCAGGTGTATCTGACCAAGATGCGTATAATGACGTTTTACTAGGATCGGTTGTATAATATGGAAATTCTACTATTTCTCCTGTTAATTCAACATTATCATACCAACCTGTTAGAAAATATCCATCCCTAGTTGTAGCTGGTTCATCGATTGTATAACTGCTAGTAATGTCTATAACAGTAGTGCCTCCATTTTCTTCAAATGTATAGGTTCTACTCACTCCATCATATCCCCAAATAACAGGACACGGATCACTGTTCCAATTTTCTGCCCATCCTGCTGGTTGACTAGTAGCTTCAGCATAAACAGTTAAATTAGGACAGTTCATGAATGAATCTACAATTATAATAATATTACTTGGAATAACCATACTTGTAAGAATATCATTATCCCAAAAATCCATTGAATGTATAAGACTAAAATCTATGCTTGTTACAGGAATTCCTAAATAGGAAGACGGAATTGTTGAAGTTGAACTGGTTCCAACATATCCAAGAATATTATAAGTTGAGTCCCCATTTTGTGAAAATATGTAATCTAATTCATCTAAAGGAATTTCTTTTAAATTAATTGCAAATAGTCCAGTTTCAGTGTCATTATCCATGCTAGCAACGATGTAATACGTGCTGCCTGCTACAAATTCATAATCTAAAAGGAAATTCGAATTTGTTCCTGATGAATTATTTTCGAGGATTAGACTTAAAGCTGAATTATACACCTCAACATAAGTATCATAAGTGCCACTTGAATATAAATGGCAGCTTACTGTTTCTAATGGAGTGAATGTGTAATAAATCCAGTCTCCTTCAGTTTCAACGTTTACAGGAAGTTCATCTCCTAAGGTAATCTCAATTGCTGCTTCGAAAGATATTCCATTAGGTTCAGTACTCCAACCCGCATATATCGTTATATTCCCTGCAGGCATTGTTGTAAATGTATAAATTGTAGCAAGTCCAGCGTCACTATACCATCCATCAAAATAATAAGCTGTTTTGGTAGGATCAATAGGTTCATTCACAACAGTATCATAATATTGAATGATTGGTGTAACTAAAGAACCACCATTTGTATCAAAACTAATCGTGTATTGATTGATTGCATATGTTGCATTTATAATAATATCATTTGCTGGCATTGCGCTTGGTAATGTACTGCTCCAACCGTCAAATGTATATCCTATTTTACTTGGACTACTAGGTGCTGTAAAAGTGCTTAAATCAACTTGATAATCATAACTACCTGTTTGTAGTATAGTTCCATCCTCATCCTCATATGTTATTGTATATTGATTGATCATCCATTTTGCATATAATGTAATGTCTTCAGTAGGCATGATTGTAAATGTATATGCAACTGATAATTCTACATCACTAAACCATCCATTAAATGTGTATCCTTCTTTTGTTGGATTTATTGGTTCTACTACAACAGATTCTGCATCTTCAGTAATTACTGTGACTGTAGAACCACCATTTGTAACAAAACTAATGGTACATTGATTGACTGAATATGTAGCAGTAATAACGATGTTTTCACTTGGCATTGTACTTGGTAATGTACTGTCCCATCCAAGGAATGTATATCCATCTCTAATAGGATCATCAGGTACTGTTGCAGTACTTAAATCTGCTTCATAAACCTTTATTTGTACATTTAAAACGTAACCGTTATAATCTTTAAATGTTATAGTATATTGATTTATTGTATATGTAGCGGTTATAACAATATCTTCGTCTATCATAGTAATTGGTAATTCACTATCCCATCCAAGGAATGTGTAACCTTCTCTAACTGAATCACTTGGTGCTATAACTCCACTTAAATCAGCCTCAAAATCATAACTTCCACTTTGAAGTACTGTTCCATCATAATCTTCATATGTTACTGTATATTGATTTATATTCCATTTTGCATACAGTGTAATATCTGCAGCTGGCATTGTTGTAAATACATATGCAATTTCTAATCCTGCATCACTATACCAACCTATAAATGTATTTTCTAATTTTGTTGGAATAATAGGTGCTTCAACTGGGGTTCCAAAATCTTGTATTATTTCTATTACTAAAGAACCACCATTTGTATCAAATCTAATGGTATATTCCTCGATTACATAT
>Ga0307992_1000503_pt1 | contig 24858 bp, 25 predicted proteins | sample EllFjometagen133_FD_203162 | JGI IMG/M metagenome (GOLD analysis project Ga0307992, IMG submission 203162) | Marine microbial communities from Ellis Fjord, Antarctic Ocean - #133 | ecosystem: Environmental > Aquatic > Marine > Unclassified | place: Southern Ocean | collected 2014-10-08
ATATCATGAAAAGATTTAGTAAGTTGCAAAATCTCCTGATTTTCTTTATCTAAACCACCAATTCTTTCATAAATTTTAGATATTCCTTCAGCTACCACTTTTTGAGAATCAAGAGAGTTACTCTCCTTTCCTAATTTAAAAATAAGGATAAAAAGGATAATTAAGATTACAACTAATATAATAAGAAGAAGATAAATTGTCATATTAGAAAATTATTACATCACTTTAAGAATAAAAGTAAAAGGTAGAAGGGAAAAGTTAAAGATTGCGATTTGCAATTTACCCTTTATCCTTCATCCTTTTTCCTTAAGATTTGCACAACTAGTTTATAGATGTCTTTAGGTTCAGGCATCCTCCCCTCTCCATAAACACCACAAGCTAATTCACCTTTCTGGGGAGGCATAATGAAATATTTTCCTGCCTTGCCAGCAGGCAGGTTTATTCCTTTTAGTTTTTTAACATTGTCAACAATTATAGGATTCTTCCACATATTCTCATTCATCGCAGGAACAAATAAAACTTTTTTGTTTTCTCCTAATGCTAATACTACTGTAGTAAGGAGATTATCGCAAATACCACAAGCTATCTTAGAAAGAGTATTGGCTGAAGTTGGAGCAATCAAACATATATCAGCCCACCGAGAAAGACTTATATGCTGAATAAAAAAGGGGTCAACTCCCTTTTCTTGAAACATATCCACATATACTGGATTTTGGGAAAGTTCTTGAAATACTAAAGAAGAAACAAATTTAGTAGCAGATTCAGTCATCATTACCTTAATTGAATATCCGCTCTTTATAAATAAACGGATTAGTTCACAACTCTTATAAGAAGAAATCCCTCCGGTTATTCCCACTAAAATATTTATATTTTTATTATTCTTTTTCATAGCTAGCCTTTATTGTAATCTAATATCCTTTGGTTGTAAACCCCGTTAGAGAAAAACTTACAATCTTCCTCAACAGAGTATACATTTTACCCCAATTCTCTAACGGGGTAAACCTCAAAATTAAGGGCAAATAAGCTTATTTAATGCAGTTAAAAGAGATTTACGTGATCCCAAAAAAATAACTTTTTTATCATTATTAATTAAAAACCCCTTATAACCATCCTTTAAATCTTCTAAAGCATTAGCGACTACAAAATCACTTTTATTAGTTTTTAAGCTATTATAAGCTTTATTTATAATCCCTCTTTTCTTAGACTCTAATTTAAACTGAATCAATATTGATTTTGGAGCCAATATACGCATATATTTTATAATCTTTTCTGTAGGTATTAAATTTAAGCTTTGTTTCTTGCCTGAAGAAATCTTGCCTTTAAAAGGTTTCACTAATTTATAATCACTTACTGCGGCATTATGGATAATAAGATCATAAGATTGTTTTTTTAATATCTTGAAAACTTCCCTTTTAAACTCTTCAAAATAATAATAAGGGACAATCTTTAACTCTCCTACTTTGCCTAGGCAATGAGGATTTGCTAAAAGAGTAACCGAATGACCTTTTTTCTTTAGACCTTGAGCTAAACCTAAACCAGTTTTACCAGTAAAACGATTTGTAATAATTCGAACATCGTCTATTTTAGTCCAAGTAGAGCCTGCAGTAACTAATACTTTCATCTAATGCCTTTGGCTTATTGATCCAGCAAAAACAAAAATTATACAAAATGAAAACCACCCAGCCAACCCTCCAAACATCCCTGATAAGACAATGGTTCCAGTAGCAATGCAAAAAATGTCCCATAAATTAAGCTTCTTTGCTGATTCCATGCCAAAATGATACCATAATTTAAGACTTATATAAAGAGCAATTTTGCAAATTTTACCTTGAAATAATGTTTAAATATGGTATATTGTATGCCTGTATAGGAGGAAATATGGCAGAAGTAAGAATTGAAACAAACGAAGATTTTGAGCGAGCCTTAAGAGGTTTTAAGGTTCAATGCAAAAAAGAAGGCATTGTGAAGCGGTTTCGAGAACGGCAATATTATACGAAACCAGCACAAAAAAGAAGGCTCAAAAAGAAAAAACGGTAAAAAGATTTTGTGTATGAGAACACGAACGAACAAGGAGAAAAGGTAATGGAAGAAGAAAAAAAGATTTACATTGGTAACTTGGAATTTGGCACTACTGAAGATGATCTAAAGAAATTCATCGAAGAAAAAGGGCTAAATGCTAAGGATGTAAAAATAATAACTGACAAATTTTCTGGTAAATCCAAAGGTTTTGGATTTTCAGAATTTGAAACAGCAGAAGAAACCCAACAAGCTATAGATGCATTAAACGAACAAGAGTTAAATGGCAGAGCATTAAGGGTAAGCAAAGCGCAAAAAATGCGTCCGAGAACCGATGGAGGCAACTTTAGCGGCGAAAGATACTAAAAAAAATTAACTAAAAAAAAAGAGGAGGAAATGCCGTTCCCTCCTCTTTTTTTTTGCCCCATTAGAAATCTTGTTCGGTAACGAAGTTTATCTACATAAAGAAGAGAAAGGACAAAATTGGCATTTCCTTCCATCTCGATCAGGAACAAAAGGCACACTTGAATCAAACAATTCTCTAAATATTGTTTCTAATCCCTTCAAAAACAATTCTTCCACTTTATCTCTTTTAGATATATCTTCTTTATAAATTAAAGATTTACGTTCACAAGTGCGGACATTATAGATCTCAGCATTTACTTGTTCACCAGGAAACATTTCTGAGGTAAAATGATAATACAAAGGCAACTGAAAAGACTTTACTGTTTTCTTTATTGACTCTCGATTCATTTCCATAAACTGAAGAGCTGAAAGCCTTTTAGGTGCAATATTAGCCCCTCCAGTCTTGTAATCAATTACTACAATGCTTTTATCTTCTAATTGATCAATCCTATCAGCAGTATATCTAAAGCAGATGACTTTATTATCTATCATCCAAGTGCCTCGACATTCACTCTCCAAAGAAATTATTTTGCCTACATTTCGCCTAGCTTCATTATCTAAAAACTTATGCATCCGATTATCTATAATTTGCTTGAGAAGAAAAGAATCAGAACGCATACGACGAGCAAGAATTTCAAACTTTTCCTCCATTTTCTTAAAAAAGCTTTTTCTAAAATTTTTATCAATCACTGGCTTCACACCTATAAAAACTTTAAAAGTATCAGCTAACAATTCATGGATAAAAATTCCAATATGAGAAGCTTGAGGATCTCCGAGCAAGTCTTCTCTTTCTTTTAACCCTAATACATATTGATAATAAAACTGTAACGGACAATTAAGATAAGTATTCAAACGACTTGCTGAATAAGTTGCTTTCTTCAAAAACTCCACCATAGCTTCTGTTTTTTTAATAATTGGAACTGGAGAAGCTACTTCTACTGTAAACCGAGCCTTAGGTATAGAAGCAATTTTTAATTTTCCTAATTCCCTTTGTTTTGTCCAAAGCAATTCTTCAATAAATCTGCTTTTTTCTCTCTCTTGATTCTCCTCATATATCAAATGAGCTGATTTTGCACCTGATATTAAACGCATGAAATGATACCTTTGTATCTCCTCCTCTTTCTCAAGTCGATTTAACCCTAGGTTTAACATAACTTCCCGAGGGATAAGAGGTTCATAAATCTTAATCTTAGGTAATACAGCTTCATTTAAATCCATTATAATCACATTTTCAAAACTAAGAGAACGCGTCTCAAGAAGTCCTAAAATTTGAGTTCCTCTTAAAGGTGAGCCAATAAATGAAATAACTTCAGATTGAAGCTTCTGTTGAAAAATATCCCATATTTCGCTTGAGCTAAACTTCTCTTTATTAAAGGTTAAACTTCCTAATTCCTGACCAATTCCGTATAATTTTTCTATCACTTTAAAATTAAAAGGAAAATTATTAAGCATACTTTTCTCGGCTAAAATATTAAGTACTTCTAGAAATGTAATACTAAAATGATTAAAATCAAAAATATTTTCCCAATTCTTAAAAAATATCTGATGTAATTTAGCCAAAAGAGCTCTACATTCATCAATACTTACTAAAATACCCATATTCCCAAGGATATCTTGAGTACGTAAATAAATTTTCTCTTCTGCCTCTATCTCTTTTAAGCTCAAAAAAAGACTTCCACCAATAGAAGTTTCTTCTTGACCCTGAAAAAACTCTTCTATTTTATGTACCATCACTCGGGTAATCGCTGAATCTTTACCTATTTCTAAATTCTTTATTAAAGGATGACGTAATAAATTTAAATAATCTTTTGTATAATAGGTATCACTCGATCTCTGCTCTTGAGCCTTTAATATCAAATCAAATAGAACATAAAGAGAGCTTCTTTTTAAAGGATAACCCAAAGAAATATTAAAATCGTCAAGCAAAGATGAAATTTCAGTAAGTAATGGTATAAGAGCTTGAGCCTGAGGCAAAACGATTAAAGTATTATTCTTATTTTTAATCTTACTAATAATATCTCTAACAATACCAACTTGAGAATGCATATCAAAACCTTGATAAAGAAAAAAATTAACCTTAGCATCTTCTGCCTCTGGCTTGATGGTAACATTTAGTTCCTTAGCATTATTGGCTAATACCGACCAACGCTCTTGAGATCCTTGAAAAATACAAACCCCTTTACCTTGTTTATAAATACTTTTTACAATTTTTTGTTCTGTAGCGTGAAGATAAAAAAGATTACAAAAAATAACTTTTTCAAAACCTTGATATTCTTTTTCTTCAACAGATCTAGTTGCCTGCAAATATCTCAATCCTCTAGAAGTTAATCCCTTCTTTATCAAAGCCTTATGATAAACATCACGTAAAGATATTATTTCAGTAAGCAAATGATTAATGTTTTCGGGTATTTCATATCCAATGCTAGCACTCTTTTCAATAGATAATAAAGATTCATCCTTAATATCCTCTAAGTCAATCTGTTCAATAAAAGAAATAATCTCTCGAGCCCAAGACAAGAAAGCACTAAAAGATTCTCTTTGTCTCATAAGCTTAGGAAGATGTTTTTTAGCTAAGGTATATATAAGAAAACAAGCATCTAAATCATTAATTTTATATTGAGATTGAGGATAGGAAAGAGAATCAACAAACTCATCCATACTAAAAAAATGTGGGGGCAAATAAGCTTTATTTATATTTTTAGAAAGCTCACGTTGTAAAAACAAAGCTGGTCGCCGACCACCAAAAACACATCCAATATGACTTAAATCATTGTTAGACTTTAAAAAATTCTTAACAAGGAAATTAGATAATCTAGCAATAAAATCTTCGCCAAAATTATAGGTAATTATTCTCTCCATAAGCTAGCCTCTGTTAACCTCTTTTTTGATCATATTGTCTAAATACACTAAAAAACCCTTTATTTTTCGTTGAGGATAAATGTCCCTAATGATTTGAATATACTCATTAATTTGTTCCTCATGTTTAAGTTTTGCTTCCTGAGAGCTCTTATAATCAACTATCCAAACTTCATTCTTCTTAACTATCAAACGATCAATTCTCCTAACATCGCCAAAACAATTTACTACTTCTTTTTCACAAAAAACATTAGAATCTGAAACAAAAAATACATCTCTAAGCTCCTCTTGAGTTAATAATTCTTTTACTCGATCTCTATAAGGAATAAAGTCATCGATGAATGGATATTGCCCTTTTGCAAAAACTATAGCCTCTCCTATCAATTTCTCTATATCACGCCCCTTGCAACCCCCAATTTGTGAAAGAATTGTGTGCAATAAATTTCCTTCTAAAATATTTATTCGATTCTTAATACTTTGCCAACTACCAAACTCACTAGGAATTAATTCTGACCATTCCTTAGATACTGAAGGTGATATATCTATTACAGGTTGAATATCCTCCTTCTTCCTTTGATACTTTACTTTGCTTCCAATCTCAATTATATTTTCCGGAATTATACAGCGAGCTTTATTATTGCTATTTGAACTTTTCTTAGGAATAAAAATATATAATTCAAATTGAGCCCGAGTTAAGGCAACATAAATACTGTTTAACTCATCAATACAAGTTTTCTTGTAACTTTGAATATAAATTTCTTGCAATTCTGGTGAAAATATACGATGATTTTTAGTAATTCGCATAAGACCTAACTCATCGCTACCATTAGGTACAACATAAGAACTACTACCTTTCTCTCCGGTTTCTGGATTTATATCCATACGTAAAAATGGGATGATGACAACACCAAACTCTAACCCTTTCGATTTATGAATAGTAAGAACTTTTATAGAACTACTATCAGTGATATTCACGTACAAATCCTCTTGTGAAGCTTCTTTTAAATAAAGAAGTAACTCTCCTAAGCCCGTATAATCATCTTCTCTCTGTTTTATTAATTCTAAAAACTTCATAAAAAAAGCTTGGTTTTTCTTAAAATTCTTAGCTATCCCAAAAGTCTGATAAATATTTACAACCAATTCATAAGGAGATATAAAACCTACCATTCTAAAAAACCTATCAATGTATTTATCCCAAATTTCTGGATATTGTTGACGAAATAAACGATACAAAGGCAAACTCCTACCAAGCTTACCTTCTCGACGAAGATTAAAAATAAATTCAGTAATATCTTCAGAAGCAATATTAGTTAGACATCTAAATACCTCTCCAAGAATAAAACTAGCAAAATTCAGATCATCTAAAGGTGAATATAGAAAATTTAAAAATGAAATAACCTCTTTTATTAAATAATTTTCAATAACATTTAATGTTTTTTCTGATTCAACAGGAAACCCCTCCTCTAAGAGCCAAGAGGTTATTAATTCAACCTCACCATTATCACGAGTAAGAATAGCTATATCTTCATATTGAAAACGTTGCTTCAAATCTTTGATTAAATTTAAAATTTTTGGTCTCATGACCTGATCACGCTCTTGTTTATTTTTTTCTTCAATTCTTTCAACATAAACATAGCCATAAGCATTATCTTCTCTATAGGTTTGTCTTGAATCTTTAAAAATATCAAGAATTTCATTAAGATGATCCTCATTTACTTCAAGTTCCTTAGTTATTCCTGAATCATTAAGAACATTATCTAAATTGTCTTCTGAAAATATTTTATTATTAAACTCAACAATTGCTTTTTGGCTACGCCAGTTTTCTCTTAAATGAATATTATTTATAACAAAATGAGCAAACTTCTCTCTTATAAGATCAAAAAGCTCAACTTCGCCACCACGAAAACGATATATGGCTTGCTTTTTATCACCAACATAGAATAATGACCCCCCAGTAGAAAGCGCCTCTTCAACCATTCTCTCTAAATTCTCCCACTGCAAGAGGCTAGTATCTTGGAATTCATCAATAAGATAATGCTTAAAACGAGTAGCTAAGCGATAATATACTTCGGCAACAGTCATGCCTTCTTGATCAAAAAGAAGACGAGCTTTTCTATTAAGCTCACTTAAAAATAACACATCATCCTTTTTAGAAATATTTTGAAACAAATCAGCGATTCTTTGATAAAGTTTTACATAGGGCTTAAAATAAACTTCTACTTCCAACCTAACAAGTTCCTTCAATAAGCCCTGGATTACTTTCCATTTTTTAATAAAATTATCTGTAGCTATTTTATCCTTATTCATTGGAATCTCTGAGCTCTTCAAGCAAGCTGGAAGATTAGCAATATTAAAAATTTGATCACTCTTCTTGAGAAAAGAATTAATATATTTCTTGGCACCAGTATTCATCCCCTCAGGCAGAAAATCAGATAATTCTTTAATCTGATTAAAAATATATTTTTTATTTTTGATTACATCTTTAGATTCTCCCTGAAAAGGACTAAAAACTTTTTTATTCTTATTGCTTAATTTAAATAAATATTCCAATACACTTAGAATATCTTCCTTAGGAAACCATTTCTCTCTATTTTCGACAAAAAGATAATGCTGTAAAAAATCATTGAATAAAATTAAAATTTCTTTATCATTTTTTGCTTGTTCAATTAAAGAATCTAGGCAAAAACAAAGATACTGAAGATAGTCTCGTTTTATTTTAAAATTGGCTGAACGATCAATATTTAATGAGGATCCGGCAAGAAGAGCGTTAATAAAGCTATCGATTGTTTTAACTTGGAAAAAATTATAATGTCTAAGAAGCTCATCCATAATAAGCTTAGCTTTTTTTTGAACAATTTTCTTCTCAAGACCAAGAGAAGATAAAATGTCTCTTTCTTCTTCTTTGTTTGAGAAATTATCTAAAGCTAACTTTTTTAAAAACTCAAGAATTCTCTCCTTCATCTCTATAGTAGCTTTATTAGTAAAAGTAATCGCTAAAATACTTCTTAAAGGAATTTGATTGAATTCTAATTTAGGATTTATAAGTAAATGAAGGTATCTTTTGGTTAGACAATAAGTCTTTCCTGAACCGGCAGAAGCTTCAACCACAACAACTTGGGGAAACTCAAGATAACGAACATCTTTCTCAGGCATTGGTTGATACTGGCTGGACTATTTAAAAAAATCTATCTTTTATCTGTTTAAAATAATAATTCGCGAATTTTTCTTGTTTTGATTCCTCTACTTCGACTACTTTACCACCACAAAAATAACCATTTTCTGAATCAATAAACTCGGACCAAACTACTACTATTTTAAGCCTAACTGAATCAAGCTCCTCAGGGATAAAATAATCAATAAGCAAAACTTGACCTTTTTGCCACTCCATTTCAGAAGTAAAGCAAACTCCCATTAAACTAATATTTTTGCTTTTACCCTTAAGGCAACGTCCTACTTCATTTAAAGGTCTAATCTCTAAAAAATCACCTACATCTAATCTTATTAATCGTCTACTGCCTTCCATAACTTATTAATTATAACAGAAAATCAATATTGAGGATAGCCCCAAATAAGTATATCTTTTTCTATTCTTTTCACCCTAAAATCTTTTAATTTAGGAGAAGAATTTGGATTAGGAAATCCTTCTGCTCCTATTGAACTAAGAGCCTTCTCCCCTCCTATAATTTTAGAAGCAATAAAGAAAAAAGCCTTATCTACTTCTTTCTTAATAAAAAACTGTCCCAAAGTTTTGGCCCCACCCTCAACAAAAACAGACATTATGCCTAAAGAATAAAGAATTTTTAATATCTTTTGTATTGATAATAGTCCCTTTTCTTCTTTTAAAAAAAAGACTTTAACTCCAGAAGGAATATTTTTCCTCTTATTTTTATTCTTATCTGAAGCAAAAATTATTAATTTACTAAGATTTTTTTTAAAAAGGTAAGAATTTAAGGGTATATTTAATCTTGGAGCAATTATTGCTTTAAAAGGAGACCTATTTAAACCATCAAGACTAGGATCATCTTTTATAAGAGTATTAACGCCTATTAAAATACAATCATATTTATCTCTTAATTTTTTAGAAAATTTTCTACTTGCACTTGAAGTAATCCACTGAGATATTCCTTTTTTAGTAGCAATTTTTCCATCTAGACTCTGAGCAACCTTAGCAACTACAAAAGGCTTATTCTCTTTTATATTTTTAAAAAATACTTCATTAAGTTCATGGGCTTCCTTTTTACATAACCCTAAGTCTACTTCAATTCCAGATTTCCTTAATTTTCTTATTGATTTACCATTAACCATGGGGTTAGGATCAGTGGTAGCAATAACTACTTTTTTTATACCTCTTTTAATAATCTCATCAACACAGGGACTAGTTCGTCCAAAATGGCAGCAAGGCTCTAGATTAACATAAAGAGTACTCCCTCTTAAATCTTGCTTAGCTGATTTTATTGCTTCTATCTCTGCATGAGGCTTGCCAGCTTGATGATGATAACCAAAAGACAAAATTTTATTATTCTTAACAAAAATCGCTCCCACTAAAGGATTAGGTGAAGTGAATCCCTCTCCTTTTTTAGCTAAAGAAAAAGTTTTTTTTAAAAAACAAATATCTTGTTTACATCCTGTTTTTAAGATTTTTTTACTTCTAGGCATCTCTTCATATCCTCTACCCAAGCATATGGCACATCAACTTCTCCAATCTTAATAAACTTTTTATAGCTTCCATGGGCATCAGAACCACCACTTTGTAATTTTTCAAATTTGATTGCCATCTCTTTATAAAGTAATCTTTTAGCAGGAGACATAGTAGGATAAATTGTTTCCAAACCATCAACACCTAAAGAAATAAATTCTTCTATCCAAGATTGATCAGGAATTACATGAGGATGAGCAATAAAGCTTAAGCCTCCAAATTTTCTGATAAACTGAATTGCCTCTTCTACTGAATACTTAAAACTAGATCTATAAGCTGGTTTACCTGGAGAAAGGTATTTTTCAAAAGCCTGACGTAAAGTTTTGACTTTACCTTTTTCTAGGAGATATAAAGCTAAGTGCAGTCTTGTGGGTATTGCTCCTTTTATTTTTAAAAATAATTCTTCAATATTAACTTCTACACCTAAAGAATTTAGCTTCTGAGCCATCCATAAAAGCCTTTCTATTCTTAATTCCTTTATTTGAGCTAACTCTGATTTTAATTCCTCATTTTCAGAATCAACAAAGTACGCTAAAATATGGACTTCTACTCCCTTATGCTCAGTGCTTAACTCAAGACCCTCAACTAACTCGACACCATAGCTATCGCTATAAGTACGAGCAAGTTTCATGCCATCAAGAGTATCATGATCAGTAACAGCAATACATGTTAGCCCTTCTTCTTTGGCTTGTTTAAAAATAGTTTCTACTTCCGCATCACTATCAGAAAAATTAGAATGAATATGTAAATCACATCTTTTATTATTGATCATTTTTGTTTTTCTCTTCTACTCCCTTTTCTATCTTATATATTTTATCTAATATTCCATTAACAAATCGAGGTGAATCAATGTCACCATAGCATTTCGCTAATTCTATAGCTTCATTTATAGCAACTTTAGGAGGAATAGCTTCTGAAAAAATTAATTCAAAACATCCTATTCTCAAAATATTTCGATCAATAGCTGCCATACGCTTGATTCCCCAATTTTTTGCATGTTTTTTTATTAAAGAATCAATCGCGGTCATATTAACCACAACCCCTTCTACTAATAAAGAAAAAAAGCTGATAACCTCTTGTTTTTGGGAGTAATTTTTTGAATAATCCTGAAGAGCTTGATGAAAATCAATCTTTAATATCTCTATTTGATAAAGAAGAGATAAAGCGACTGCTCTTGCTTTTGATCTTAAACGCATTTTATAATATTGAGTATATAGTAATGTAGCTATTTTAAATCGTATGTGTTAAGATTTTATAATTCTTTATTTTCTCTAACTATATACGACATACTAACAACTGTATACTATTTAAATCTGTGAATAAATATCTGCCATTTCTAAAGCTGCTAAAGCAGCATCTCTACCTTTATTCCCTTGCTTTGTTCCCGATCTTTCTACTGCCTGTTCTACAGTATCAGCAGTAATTATTCCAAAAGTAGCTGGAATTTTCTTATCTTGTGCAATTCGAGCTACCCCTTTAGTAACTTCAGACGCAATATAATCAAAATGAGGAGTTTCTCCTCTTATAACTGCGCCTAAGGTAATAACAACATTAAACTTATTTGTATCTAATTTACCAAATACTTGAGGTATCTCAAAAGCACCTGGGGTCCAAATAATAGAAATATTTTCTTCTACTACCCCTGATTTCTTTAAAGTATCTATACAACCTTGAAGTAATTGATTACTAATAAATTCATTGAATCTTGAAATAATAATTACAATTTTCTTATCTTTACCAGAAAAATTTCCTCTTATCTCTTTCATTTCTCCCTCCTTTTAATCAGAAAACAAATTGCCTAATCTTGATTATCAACCATCTGCTACCTATATTCATTCTACAGCATATGGTCCATTTTTTTCTTTTTAGTCTCTAGATAATACTTACTATTTTCTCCTTCTTTTATTTTTATTGGCACTCGTTCAACAACTTCTAGGCCATAACCTTCAAGGCCAACAATTTTCTTAGGATTATTTGTAAGAAGCCTAATCCTTTGTACGCCTAGATCTGCTAAAATTTGTGCCCCAATCCCATAATCTCTTAAATCAGAAGGAAAACCTAATAAATGATTTGCCTCAACAGTATCAGCTCCTTTTTCCTGCAAACTATAAGCTTTTATCTTATTTTTCAAGCCAATACCTCTACCTTCTTGCCGTAAGTAAAGAAGAATTCCTCCTTCTTTGCTTATCATTTCTAAAGATCTTTGAAGTTGTCTACCACAGTCACAGCGTTGTGAAAAAAATGTATCACCAGTAAGGCACTCTGAATGTACACGAACAAGGGTAGGTTTATCGCCAATCTCACCATTAACCAAAGCAACATGTTCACTACCATCGATTAACGATTCATAAAGAAAAAGATTAAATTGTCCATGCTCAGTAGGTAATTTAGCTTTTGCTTCTAATTTTATTAATTTCTCTTTTTTCCGACGATACTCAATCAACGAAGCAATAGTACACATTTTTAAATTATGCTTTTTAGCAAATTTAATTAAATCAGGAAGCCTAGACATAGAACCATCTTGATTTATAATTTCACAAATTACTCCAGCAGGATGAAATCCAGCTAATCTTGAAAAATCAACAGCTGCTTCAGTATGTCCAGCCCTTACTAAAACACCACCTTCTTTTGCCTCTAGAGGAAAAACATGTCCGGGTTTTATTAAATCTTGAGAAGTGCTTTTTGATGAAATTAAAACTTCTATTGTTCTAGCTCGATCAAAAGCTGAAATTCCAGTAGTTGTACCCATAGCAGCGTCTACTGAAATCCTCCAGGCTGTCTTAAATGGGTCTGCTCCAACTTGATGATACATAGGACCTAATTCTAGTTGATTAATCCTTTCTTTAGCAAGAGGAACACAAACTAAGCCTTTACCCTCAGTAATCATAAAATTAATAACTTCAGGTGTGGCAAATTCAGCTGCGACGACTAGATCTCCTTCATTCTCTCTAGCCTCATCATCGACTACAATAACTGGCCGACCAGCTTTTATTTCTTTAAGAATATCTTCAATATAGGCAAACATATTTTTATCCTAGAACGTAAAACAACTTAACTCATTAGCCCTTAATTGTCAAGGGATTTCCACCGCTTGAATTTTCAGAATTTTAATATTTTGAATCTTAGAAAAAATGAATACCAAGAATAAACTATCGCTTGGTCCACTGGAAGCGACGGCGAGCACCCTTACGACCATATTTCTTTCTTTCTTTGGCCCGAGGGTCACGAGTAAGTAAGTCTTCTCTTCGCAATAAAGCTCTTAATTGAGGGTTCCATTCTAACAGGCATCGAGAAATACCCAAACTTACTGCTCCAGCTTGACCACTTAATCCACCACCATTTACATTAGCAGAAATATCTATTTTACCTTGGATTTCGGTAACTATTAAAGGTTTCTTAACCTGCATTATATTATCAATAGTAAAAAAATACTTTTCAATATCACTACCATTAATAACAACCTTACCTTTTCCATTAGCCATAAATCTTACACGGGCAACTGCTTTTTTTCTTCTACCAGTGGCCATGAATACTTCTTTATTTTGGTCTTTGTCTTTGTTTGTTTCCTTCATTATTTACCTGCTATATTTTGTTTACTACCTATTTTTTCTTTATATACTTTATTACTTATCTATTAACCCTAAATAACTAACAATTAAACGCTTATTGTTATTGGAGTTTGAGCTTTCTGTTTATGCTCAGCTTCAGGATAGATCTTTAAAGACTTAAGCATTTGAGCACCTAAATTACTCTTAGGAAGCATTCCTCTCACAGCAAAATAAATCGCTTTAGTAGGGTTCTTCTCCATTAACACCTTTAAAGTCATTTCCTTGCGACCACCAGCATAACCTGTGTACTTATCATAAATTTTATCTTCTCGCTTATTTGCAGTAACCTTTATAAACTTAGCATTTATTACAATAACCTTATCCCCGCAAAGAAAATTTGGAGTATAGGTAGCTTTGGTTTTGCCTTGCAATATTCTAGCTATACGAGTAGATAACCTACCTAAAACTTTATCCTTGGCATCAATAAGCACCCATTTACGTTCTTCTTTATTAAAAAATTTAGTCGTTCTCATAGACAGCTTTTATATCATACCTGAGAATAATGTCAATGTTTATTTATATTCTCTAAATCTATTCTTCCCTCATAAATAGCCTTGCCAATAATTACCCCCCAAATAAATGGGGTTTCTTCTTTTATTTTGTTGATATCCTCACAAGACGATACCCCTCCAGAAACAATGATATTAACCTTTTTTAATGAAGAAAACTCCTTTATTGGTTCTAAATTCAACCCTTGTAAAGTACCATCTCGAGAAATATCAGTATATATTATCCATTTTACCCCTTTTCCAATCACACTTTCAATGAAATCAAAAGCCTGATATGAGGTTTTTTCTTGCCATCCCTTTACAGCAACTTGAGAATCAATGGCATCTACACTTACAGCAATGTTATCAGCTCCAACGGCTCTTATTAAATCTTTAAGAAACTTATCTTCCAAACTCTTAGTACCAACTATCACCCTATGAGCCCCTAAAGATATTAGCTTCTTTGCTTTTTCTATATCACGAATTCCCCCCCCTACCTCTACTTTAATATCAACTTCCTTTAAAATTTTAGCAATAATTTCTATATTATCATCTTGACCTAGAGCAGCTGATAAATCGACTAAATGAAGAAGCTCTGCACCTTTTGACTTCCATTTTTTAGCCATCCCAACAGGGTCATCACTATATACAGTAGAAGCGGCAGGATTCCCTCTTAATAGACGGACTATTTTACCTTCCCACAAATCAATTGCTGGTATTGCTAACATATGTTTAAAAAATTATTTAAAACCTTTAATCCTAATTTCTGACTCTTTTCAGGGTGAAATTGCACTGCCCATACATTTTCTTTATGCAAAACAGAAGCAAATTTCGTTCCATAAGAAGTAGTAGCTAACACAACTTCTTTTTTTGTTGGTTTGCAATAATAAGAATGAGCAAAATAAAAAAAACTATCATCTTTAATCCCCTTAAACAATTTATCTCCCTTCTCACTTCCCCTTTCTTCCTTTATCCTTTTTCCTTCATCCTTTATCTCCACCTGATTCCAGCCCATGTGAGGAATAATTAGCTTATGACCAATAAACTTTTTTACTTCTCCTTTAATAATTCCTAATCCTCTTACACCGGGAGCTTCTTGACTCTTATCTAATAATAATTGCATGCCAAGACAAATCCCTAAAAAAGGTATATCTTCTCCAATTTTTCTTCTTAGGAAATCAAAAAGCTTTCTCTTTTTTAATTCTTTTACTGCTTGGCTAAAGTGACCTACTCCAGGAAAAATTATTTTTTTAGCTTTATTTATAATAGTTGGTGAGCTACTTATCTTAACTTTCTTGCCTAAAAATACAGCGCTATTCTCTACACTTTTCAGGTTACCCATCCCATAATCAACAATAACTATCATCTTTAATTTATCTATTTCGTATATCGTATAGAGTATGCAGTATTAATATTTTGTTACACTAAAATTATTTAGATTTGAACTACATACAATATACTACATACAATATACTAATCAATTATTCCTTTTGTTGAAGGAATACCTTCTCGGCGAGGATCAATTTGCGTAGCATAATCCAAAGCTTTACCTAAGGCTTTAAAAAGAGCTTCTAACAAATGATGCAAATCACCTTCTCCTGATTTTATATTATAAACAAGACTCAAACCAGCATGTTGAGTGAAAGCCTCTAAGAACTCTTCAGCGTCTTTAAAAGCAAAACTAGTATCATCGAAAGTTTCATTAGCTAAAGCCATATCCACTTTCGAAGCATTATTACTACTTATTTGTTTATACAAAACAGGCCTTCCGCTTATGTCAACATTTGCCTCAACAACTACTTTATCCATGGTTGCTGAAAAAGAACCATACCTATTAATACCAGCTTTATCTCCTAAAGCAATCTTAAAAGCCTTACCAAGGGCAATGCCGATATCTTCGATAATATGATGAGGGAGATCTCCTCTTGCTTTTAAATTTAAATCAAACAAACCATGAAAAGCAAACAATGTAAGCAAATGATTAAGAGGTTGGAAACCAGTAACTACTTTAGTTTTACCTCTACCATCAATAATAAATTCTCCTTTAATGTCTACCTCATTTGTTTTTCGATTTATTGCTGCTCTTCTGAGTTCTTTTTCTTTTTTAAACCACATACTTCCTCCATGGTATAATCATCAAGCATAAGCGGGATTATACCTGATTGCAACGATTAATTGATCTGTGTAATCTTTCCCTAATCACTGTAATCTCTTTTTAACACTCTCTATATGTTTAACCATTCCTTCAAGTCTAGCTATCTTTTCCAATACTTGTGCCTCTTCCTGCAAAGCTTTTTTAGTGTAATTTATAATGTGAGACTCTTTAAGAAAAGACTTAACTGAAAGACAAGAAAAAAATCTGCTACTTCCCCCAGTAGGTAAAACATGACTAGGCCCTGCAACATAATCTCCTAAAGCAACTGGAGTATAATCTCCTAAGAATATAGCCCCAGCATTTCTAATCTTCTTTACAAGAGAAGATGGCTTCTTAGTCAAAATCTCTAAATGTTCTGGAGCAATCCTATTTACCGCTCGACAGCCTTGATCTAAGTTTCTTACACGTAGAGCCAATCCTGGAACTTTCTTCTTTCTAACATCCCTTATAATTTTTCGAGAATTAGTAACTAAAATCCCTAAACCATTATGGTGTTCTATCTGAGCCTCTAAATCAGCTACGATATACTCTACATTTGCATCTTTAGATGCTAGAATAACAACTTCTGAAGGACCAGCAAGCATATCAATATCTACTTCACCAAAAAGTTGGCGTTTAGCTTCAGTTACAAATTCATTGCCTGGGCCAACAATCTTATCAACCTTTTTAATTGTTTTAGTCCCACAAGCTAAAGCAGCAATAGCCTGAGCACCTCCTAAACGATATATTTCCTTTATCTTTAATAAAGAACTTAAAGCTAAGATAAAAGGATTTATATTGCTATCTTTTCCTGGAGGAGAAACTAAAACTATTTCTTTTACTCCAGCAACTAGAGCGGGAATAACAGCCATGTAAACCGATGAAACTAAAGGTGCTGTCCCAGCTGGAACGTATACCCCAACTCTTTCTAAAGGTACGTAGCGACTAACTAAAGTTTTGCCGTTGTCTTCCTTTATCCTAACTGTTTTTGGAACTTGACCTTTATAAAATTTAGTTACATTATCTATTGCTAACTTAAATGCTGAGATAAGAGATGAATCAAGCTCATTAAACGCTGCACTTATCTCTAATTCAGAAATCCTTAATTCTTGAGTAGATATCTTAACTTTATCAAATTTCTTAGTATACTCAACTAAAGCACTATCCCCATTGTCACAAACACCTTTTATAATTCTAGAAACCTTATCGTAAACTTTATTTTTACGAGCTCTTTTTTTAAAAAGCAACTTTTCTAAACTTTCTAAATTTCTTACTACTCTCATTTTTTAATAAATTTGTTAATAGCCTCTTTAATCTTAGTTATAGAATTGGCTTCACTCTTTCCTACAACCCCTTGAACTTTTTTATCGTTTCCTCCTCCAGTTAAGAATAGACTTTCTCCAGATTCAGAAATAAACTTTTTGCAACTAAATCCTTTTTTGATTATATCATCTGTTGCTGAACAAATAAAAATATCTTTATCACAACCTTTAGTCGCAATAAATATTATAGCTGAATTTATTTTCTGCTTTATTCTATCTACAAAAATTAATATTGCCTTAGACGCTGCTTCCTTTAAGAGTTTTTCTGGTTCAAATAAACGAACTACAAGATTAATTCCCTCTATTTCGTCTAACCCTATCACATCTCCTGTTTCTGGCGATATGAATTCTGCTTCTTGATCATCAATTGCTTTTACAATGTTTATCTTATCAGTTTTTTTCTTCTCTTCTAGAACTTTTTTTGCTTCTTCTTTTTTCCTACGTCGGGTTAAAAGCGATTCACTATCATCTCTGCCAACTGAAGCCTCAATTCGTCTAACCCCACTGCTTATTGAAGATTCTGATACAATAGCAAATCTCTCTATCTGAGAAGTATTATTAACATGAGTTCCGCCGCACAATTCTTTGCTATAATCAGAAATTGAAACCATTCTTACACTATTATGGTATTTATCTTTAAAAAAGGCAAGAGCTCCTTCTCCTTTAGCATTTTCTAGACTAAGTTCTTTTTTTTCAACTTTATCGCTATTGGTAATAAATTTTACAACTAAATTTTCCACTGCTTCTATATCCTTATCAGTTAATCTATTAAAATGAGTAAAATCAAAACGAAACTTATCCTCATCTACCCAAGAACCTTGCTGAACAACATGCTCACCTAAAAATTGGCGTAAAGCTGCCTGGAGAAGATGGGTAGCGGTGTGAGCCCTAGCTAAAGCTTCTCTTCTCTTCTGATTCACAAAAATGTTTGCTTCATCTTTTTTGATTTTACCACTAACAACCGAACCTTGATGAATAATAGCATCAGCAACCTTAAATACTTTATCTACTTTGAATTCTCCAGTTTTGGTTTTTATCTTTCCTTTATCATTAAGTTGCCCACCACCTTCAGGATAAAAACAAGTCTTATCTAAAATCACTAAGCCTTCTTGGCCATTATCAATAGTTTCTTTTTCAACATTGTTTACAAATAATTTCACAATTTTACACTTTCCTTCTAAATTATCATAGCCGATAAACTCGCTCTTCTCTTTTAAATCAAATTCGCCTTCCTTGAATATATTGGCATCAAACATGCTTTTCTTGCGTGAACGTTCTTGCTGTTCTTTAAGTAAAATTTCAAACTTTTCTTGATTAATACCAAAACCTCTCATTTGAGCAAATTCCCTAATTATTTCTAATGGCACTCCATGAGTATCATACAAACGAAATACATCTTCAGGAGGAAATTCTTTCTTAGCAGATTTACTAAGTCCATCCATAACAAGATTAGCTTGATTTTCCCCTTCTTTAATCGCTAAAAAATACTTTTCTTCCTCAGAAACAATAATTTTAGAAATATTACCTTTCTTTTGTTTAATATCTGGATATACATCCCCCATAAGCTCAGCAAAAATTTTAGGCAACTTAAAAAGAAGCGGCTGTCTAAAGCCTAAACCTCTAGCTTTAAGTAAAGCTCTTCTTATAATTTTTCTTATCACATATCCTCTCCCTTCATTAGAAGGATAAACTCCATCAGCAATTGAAAAAATAACAGCTCGGGCATGATCAACAATAGCATTTACAGAATCTTCGAAATTATCACAAGACTTTTTTCCAACCATTCTCTTAACTTCACAAACAACCGGAGCTAAAATATCTATTTTAAAATTTGACTCTTTACCTTGCAAAACAGCAGCCATTCTTTCTAGTCCCATACCAGTATCAATATTCTTCTGAGGTAAAGGTTCTAGTTTATTAACTCCTATTCGATTAAATTGAGTAAAAACTAAATTCCAAACTTCAACAAATCGACCACAGCTACAATCAGGATTGCATCCCTTCTCCTTGCAACCAACATCTACTCCATTATCAAAAAAAATCTCTGAACAAGGCCCACAAGGCCCATTAGGGCCATCACTAGGAGCATTTGCTGGCCAAAAATTGCTATCTTCACCTAATCTAACTATTTTGTCCTCAGATACACCAATCTCATCTCTCCAAATATTGTAAGCCTCATCATCATCCTTATAAACTGATACCCAAAAATTGTTACTATCCATGTTTAGCTCTTTGGTAATAAATTCCCAAGCAAACTCAATTGCCTCTTTTTTAAAATAATCACCAAAAGAAAAATTGCCTAACATTTCAAAAAAAGTATGATGATAAGCAGTCTGGCCCACTCTCTCTAAGTCACCAGTACGCAAGCACTTCTGACAAGAGACAGCTCTAGTTGCATCCCTCTTTTCCCCTAAAAAATAAGGCTTAAACTGATTCATGCCAGCAGGAGTAAAAAGAAGAGAAAGATCATCAGTATCAGGAACTAAACTATCAGAAGCAAAAACCTTATGATTTTTCTTTTTAAAAAAATCTAAATATTTTTCTCTTAATTCGCTAGTCTTCAAATCTCCTTCTCCCTAAATTATCCATTTCTTTATTAATTGTTGCATAGTCAAATCCTTTTCTAACTAAATACATTACTATTTTTTGCCAAATCTTTACTACTGATGCATTTGGTTTGATCTTTTGATAATATTCTAATCTTTTCTCAATAATATCTCTTACTCTATCAGTATAATCAGAATTTTCCTTTAAAGCCTGCTTACGTAATTGCACGGAAATTCCCAACTTCTTAAGGTTGGAATCAATCCTTACTGGACCCCAGTCTTTATCTAATGCATTAACAACAAAAAGACAAGTAAATTTTTTATCATTTATATAATTATTTTCTTTTAAATAACCTATTACCTTCCCACTTATTACTAGGGAATATCCTTTTTCCTTAAGGCGAGAAACAATCTCATGCCTACTCCTTGCTCTATATTTGAGAAGAAGAAAAGCATAGTTAAGAGCTTTAGTAAAATTTTTCAAATCTATATTTTATAATAATCTTTTATTTCTATATCAACTACCCCTAAACAAAAATTAAATATAGCTACTTATCTTTGAGAACTGAATATCCCCAATTTGTCTTTATAAGACAATCACCCTTTACTTTAAAAGCAGCATCTTTAAAATCTTTTTTGTTTTTTACCCTTTTATTCTCTATCTTACTAATTACATCACCAATTTTAAGTTCGCTTTTATCTGCCATTGAACCATCTTCAATACCAACGATTACTGCCCCTTCTTTACCCTTTATCTCAAATTGACGCTCATAAAGAGACGTTATATCGTCAACAATTAGTCCTCGAAAGTTAAACTTATCCGAAATCTCTTTTATTTCCTCTACTTTCTGCGGTTCTTCGCCATTTTTAGGCATTTTACCTATTTTTATCTTAACAGTCATTTTTTTGCCACCACGAAGGATTTTAAGAACAACACGTTTACCAACATCAGCTTCTGAAACCATTCGTATCAAATCCCTTGTTGTCTTCACCACTTCCTTATCAAAACTTAATATTAAATCTCCTTCTTTGAGTCCGCCTTTTTCAGCTGGTGAATCTTTATACACTTTTAAAAGTATTACTCCCACTCTCTCTTTAACACCAAAATAATTGCGTAAATCATCATTCAAATTATCAATAACTACTCCTAACCATCCATAAAGAATCTTCTCTCCTGTAGATAACTTATTTAAAATTTTCTTAGCTTTGTTTATCGGGATAGCAAACCCTACTCCTTGATAGCCACCAGAAGTAGTTATAATAGCTGTATTGATACCAACAACTTCTCCTCTAAGGTTTACTAAAGGACCTCCACTATTACCAGGATTAATAGCAGCATCAGTTTGAATAAGATCATTATATCCTTTATCTCTCTTACCTAAAGCTGGCAAATAACGATTAAGAGCACTTACCACCCCTACAGTAACAGTAGGTTCAGGATTATTAATTGCAAAACCAAAAGGATTTCCTACTGCAATCACCCACCTACCTATCTGGAGATCGTCTGAATTTCCTAATTTTGCTGATATAAGTCCTCTTGCATCTATTTTTATCACTGCTAAATCACTAGTTTTGTCTGTTCCTTTAACTTCAGCGTCAAACTCTCTCCCATCAGAAAGTTTGACCTTTACCTCCACTGCTCCTGAGACAACATGCTCATTGGTAAGTATATATCCCTTTTTATTAACGATAACCCCACTCCCTAAACCTTTTCTTTCATAATCACCTTCAGGAAATTCTCCAAAAAATTCTCCAAAAAATTGCTCAAAAGGATCATCAAGATCTTCAAAAGACGAGCTAAAATTAAAATCAGTTCCGATTTTTTCTTTAACTACACTGCTTATAGAAACTACTGTTTTGCCTACGTCAGAAGCAACTTTAACAGTCGCTTTCTCTAATCCTGATAAGCTTTGAGAATAAACTAACAAAGGCGCAAAGACGCAAGCTATTGCTATAGCTATATACTTTTTCATTGTTACTCCTTATTAATTACTTCTGCTACAGCGCCTAAGTTATTTAATTCCTTCTCTAACTCATCTTTTAAAGTTACATCCTCTCTTAGCAAACTTCTTAGCTGCTCTTTGCCTTGAGCTAAATTTTTATCTTTATAGGAAAACCAACTTCCTGCTTGTTTTATTATCCCTTCCTCAAGAGCAGCATCTATTATTGCTCCAGCTTTAGATACTCCTTCATTATACATTATCTCAAAAATTGCCTCTTTAAAAGGTGGAGCAACTTTATTCTTTACTATCTTAGCCCTTACCCTTATCCCAGTTATGCCTTCTTGAGTACTGATAGTTGCTATTTTTCTTAAGTCAATCCTTACCGAAGAATAAAATTTTAAAGCTCTACCTCCAGGAGTAACCTCAGGCGAACCAAACATAACACCAATCTTCATCCGTATCTGGTTAATAAACACTACACATGTTTTAGATTTGCTTATCGCAGCTGTTAGTTTACGTAAAGCTTGACTCATTAGCCGAGCTTGTAAAGCAATCTGAGGATCACCCATTTGGCCTTCTATCTCTGCTCTTGGAACTAAGGCAGCAACCGAATCAATTACAACTAAATCTACAGCATTAGACCTAACTAAAGCTTCCACAATCTCTAAAGCTTGTTCTCCAGTATCAGGTTGAGAAATTAACAAATCGTCTAACTTTATACCAACTAACTTAGCATAAGAAGGATCAAAAGCATGCTCAGCATCAATAAAAGCTGCTATGCCACCAGCTTGTTGGCCTTGAGCAATAATACTTAAAGTTAAAGTAGTTTTTCCTGAAGACTCTGGACCATAAATCTCAATTATCCTCCCTCGAGGAAGACCGCCTGTTCCTAAAGCTTTATCTAAAGAAAATATACCACTTGGTATTATTTCTATATTCATATTTACCCCTTCACCCATACGCATTATCGCTCCTTTACCAAACTGTTTCTCTATCTGTGCTAGAGCAAGATCTAAGGCTTTTCTCTTATTATCTTCTTGATTTTTATTCTTAGCCATAATTCCTCCTTGTTTTAACCAATTCTTAGTAAATTATACTATTTTAAAAATTCAATATCCCCAAATTACAATTAAAAATGAGACTCTTTATTTTTTAAAAGATTTTTTATATTCTCCTTATGCCTTACCATGATAAAAACAAAAAGTAACATTGAAAAAATCTTAAATTCTAAAGGCAAAGAAAAAATAAGCGAGAAAACAAAAAATGAAAAAATACTAATTAATGAAGCTACAGAAACAATTTTAAAAATAAAAAAAACTATCGTCCAAACCAAAACAGTAATTACTAAAAGCGTTACCAAAGAAGGGTAAGCAAAACTTAACCCAGCTATACCTCCTAGACTAGTTGAAACTCCCTTGCCTCCCTTAAATTTTAAAAAAGGAGTCCAATTATGCCCCGAAACAACAGCAGCAATTGATAAAATAAAAACAAATGTTGGCGGATTAGTAATAAAAAAAGGGACAATCAAAGGTACTATAAAACCTTTTAAAAAATCCAAAACAAACACAAAAATACCCCACTTCTTTCCTAATACACGAGTTACATTAGTAGCACCAATATTGCCAGAACCAAGCTCTCTTATATCAGCCTTTTTAACTAAATAAACAGTTAAAAAACCAAAAGGTATTCCACCAATAATATAACTAAGAACTAGAAGCTTTGCTATTCCCATTTAAAACTCTCACTCCTTTTAAAAAATAATCAACTCCTGAGACTAAAGTAAAAAACACTGCCCCTTTCCAAATCCAAGGGAAAAAACAACTATTAAAAAGTAAAGCCAAAATTGTAAACATTTGGAAGAAAGTAGTAAGTTTACCCCATAAAGATGGCTCCATAAAAGATTTTTTCTTTAAAACATTGATAATTATTACACCCAAAAGAATAATAAGATCTCTGCTTACAATAACCAAAATTATCCCTAAAGGCATCTTAAAGTCAAGAGGTAAAGTTTCTCTAAAAACATAAAGAGAAATAAATGCTGAAAACAAAAGCAACTTATCAGCCACTGGGTCAAGAACTTGTCCAAACTCTGATTTTTCCTTTCTTATTCTAGCTGCCAACCCATCAAAAAAATCACTTAAAACCGCAATAATAAAAACAATTGTTGCTAAGTGCCTTAAATAATGATATGACTGCGAATAAATAAGCAAAGAAACAAATACAGGAATAAGAACAATTCTGATTGTAGTTAGTTTATCGGCTAGGCTCATTACTCAAGCATGGCTATTCTTTTTGGCGGCCACCAGATTAAAATTGCTTTTCCTATTACATCTTTCTCATCTGCAAAACCCCATTCACGCCCATCTTTTGAAGAAATACTATTATCGCCAAGAAAAAAATACTTACCATCGGGAACAACTGTTCTTTTACCCTCAACTCCATACGTCCCCTGATTATAATAATATGTCCCTGCTATCTTTGGGTCAACTACTATTTTACCATTTATATAGATATTGCCATTTTTTAACTCAATCTCATCACCAGGCAACCCAATTAACCGCTTTACATAAGCTTTATTCCTCTCAAAAGCCATTGGCGGAATAAATACAACTACATCAAATCTCTTAGGTTTGCTAAATCCTGGAATACGCAAAGGAGTAAAAGGAATTTTTGGACCATAGGTAAGTTTGCTTACAAAAATCTTATCTCCAGGCATTAAAACTGGAACCATTGAAGTAGTAGGAATCTTATATATTTGAAAGAAAAAAGTTCGTAAAAATATAGCCAGTGCTGCAGCAATTACTATAGCATCAATCCACTCTCTTGTTGCACTCTTTTTTTTAT
>Ga0307992_1000504_pt1 | contig 24850 bp, 30 predicted proteins | sample EllFjometagen133_FD_203162 | JGI IMG/M metagenome (GOLD analysis project Ga0307992, IMG submission 203162) | Marine microbial communities from Ellis Fjord, Antarctic Ocean - #133 | ecosystem: Environmental > Aquatic > Marine > Unclassified | place: Southern Ocean | collected 2014-10-08
ACCTGATAAAAAAAGAAGTAATGAAGGTATTAGTGATTTCATTTTATGGAGATTTATGATTGCATCAAGTCATCAACATAAGCATTATGGAAATGAGACATTAGATTTTATTGTAGCTATGGGAAAAAAACTAGGGTTTAAAGAGTTAGTTACTTCATGCCATATAGGAGAGGTAAGTCCATATGATTTTTATATCAAATATGGCTTTGTCGATACAGGTAGAGTTGATGGTGATGAACAAGTATTATCTCTAGAGATTACGTAAGGGAAATATTATATGAATACAATAACAAGTCGCAACCTTAAATGTTACAACGAGTTATATCATAAGTGATTTCAATTTAAGGAGAGATTATACTGGCGCATGAAACAACTGAAAATGCATTGTTCTTAAAGTGACTTTCTAATCTCCAAAACTATTATTAACCAAAATTAATATTATATATGTGAAAATTAAGAGAGTAAAAAAAAGCCATTAATAGAATGGCTTTTAGTATTATTAGGTGTTATTAAATATTAGTTATTCTTCATAATTACATTTAATAATATTTAGATTGTTAGTTAGAATACCATCTTCATATTCAGCTACCTTACCAACAACAACAATATTGTCACCTTCTACTAAAGAAGCGATTTGCGTGATTTCTTGTGTATCAGTAAATGTTAATGTAACTCTATATCCTAACAAAGAATCAATTAAAACTATTTCTACTAAATCATCATTACCAGAAATGCTATCAATAGTTCCATTAATTTTAACATTCTCATCTTCATATTTTAACTCAGCTTGAATATTATTGTCTTTATATTCTTGTAAGATTTCATCAGCAATTATTTCATATGAATAATCATCTGGACTTGCTGCATTATTTTTAGAAATGTAATTAATGATAAAAACAACTCCAACAATGACTATAATTAATGCAACCCAATAAAATATATTACTCATAAAATCGTGAAATAAATCGGATAAAAATTGCATAAACTCCCCCTAATACTAAATTATTATATTAAGCATATGTATATTATAACATAATTATTAGAGTTCACAAAAAACCCTTCTTATAGTCCTCAAAAACTGCTTTTTCGATTTAAAAAAGAAGTCACAATGACTTCCTGATTAGTATGTTTTGTGCATGAAACGACTGAAAATCCATGTGATGATATTTATTAGTAAATAAGTTAGTAATTAATAAAAAAATCAAACAACGAAATTACTTGTTGTTTTTTATGATATAATTAAATTAGATTTAAATAATCTTATATGGGGGATTAAATGAATACTATTAAGAATAAACGTTTAAATTTAGTAGGAATAATTATAATGTATGCTGTAATAGCATATTTAATTTTTACATCGTTACTAGGAGGTACGATGTTAACATATTTAATTCTTATTCTGTCTATTCCAGCTCTGATATTGACAATTTTATATCACACTCGTATAATTAAAAATTACGTTTTAATAGGTATATTAGGTCTCTTTTTTGGATTAATAATCGGAGGAGTATTCATTTTAGTTGCAAATCATAAATAATGTAAATACATTAAATACATCAAGTTCTTATAAGATTGCAGAAAATATCAAATCATATGTGCATGAAACGACTGAAAAACCATATGATGATATTTGAATCAAGTATAAAGCAAACAATTAATAAAAAATTCAAACAGCAAATTTACTTGCTGTTTTTTTATGATATAATGTCTTTGTAACATTATAAAAGGAGAAAATATAAATGTTCAAAAAGAATAACGATAAAATGAAAGCAAAAATAGTATCAAATATTCTTTCCAATGTTGAATTACCTATTGGAAATGAATCAATTAAAAAGGAAACGTTAGAGAAAATAATTGATAATATTGCAACTGAACTTTTAAAAATAGAAAGTCTTGCAAATCAAGCATTGTATTCAAGAATGATGTAAATACTATATAGTAGAATGGAAATAAAATGTTTAAATTTCTGTCTTCAAATCTTAATTTTATAATATAAACACGAGAATTAATAAAAAGGAAGTATTTTAATGCGATTTTCAACAATTTATCGAATCAATCTTTTTTTGAAAACTATTTCATATAATCCTGAAGGCATGATTGATGAGGATATTTTATTTGATAAATTAACAAATAAAATAATGCGATGTTTATGTATTCAAGATGTTCACATTTTAATTAATGAGTATCATTATATGATTCGAAAAAACAAAAAAATAAATAGACTTTTGAATAGTAAAAAAGCATATCAATTAGACATCGATGATTTTAAATATACTTTAGAAATTGATTTTTATCCCCAAAGTAAAGGATATGAAAATTTCATTATAACAACTGCATTGTCCAAAAAGAAGAATCATCCCGAATTCATATCGCCAATTGATAATGGCTATTATTCTATAGACAGAAAAGGAAAGAAGTATTATATATATACAGATTTCCAATATTACTTAAAACATAAACTAAATAAAATTATTATTTATCATCAAGGTACTATATTAATGAAAATTAAAAATACCACTAAAGGGTTACACTTTTTTTCAAATAAGTCATCTTTAGGTATAATAAACTTAGAAAATGAGGTTCAAGTCATAGATAAGGATTTAGATGATGAGGATAATGTCATAGCTATACTTGATTTCGATATAACAAAGCCTTTTAAAGAATTAGCTTCGTGTCTTCTGGAAATCTATACAGAGGATACCGAATTAATTTTACTTATAGGATTAGCGAGTGTTTTATTGTCTCAAGATAGATCTCTTACTCTTAAAGCTGGAATATACATTATGCTTAATAGGTAAGTACATTATACTGATGAGCTATGTTTGTCGCTTGGAAAAAGTCGATATGACATACACTATTTTTTTGAAGGAGATTGGAAAATGAGTAAAACCAACATAATATTAACGCAAAAACAATTAGATGGAATCAATATAATTGGTGATTTTTTAGCAATGCGTGACGAAGTCCCTGACAAAGTGGACGCTGTCATTTTGTTGGGGAGTTCTTTGATTAACCATCTTGAAATGGTTTCAGCTATGTATCATTTAGGACGTTTTAAAAAGTTATTCATTGTAGGTGGCATCGGACATTCGACAAAATTTCTCTACGAAAATCTCGAAGCATCTATTCTTTTTAAAAAATACTTGGATAAGAACCAGTCAGAAGCAGACATTTATAGTAAAATACTTACGTCATTTTATCAAATTCCTGAGGAAAGTATAATAATTGAGAACCAGTCTAGCAATTGTGGTAATAATGCATCATATGCATATAAAATAGCTTCCAATCATGGTCTTTCATATAAGCATATTTTGTTGATTCAAGATCCTACCATGCAAAGAAGAAGTTATGCTTCTTTTTTGAGAGAATGGAAAAATAAGCAGGTGACTTTTTTAAATTATGCACCTATAGTACCTGAATTAGCTATGGATTGTAAAGGACAGATATACTTCAAAGAACCGTTAAATCCACCATGGACAATAGAACGATATGTTGAGCTTGTTATGGGTGAAATACCACGATTAAGAGATGATGCAAATGGTTATGGACCCAAAGGGGCAGGATATATTGTCCATGTTGATATTCCGAATAAAGTCGAACAAGCTTATCAATTCCTAGAGGAAAGTTTTTTCAGTTTCTAAAACTATTTTAATGGTGAAAAAATATTATGACTTCTATTTATGATATACTATGTGCATTTAACGACTGAAAACTCATTATGTTAGTAGAAAGAGTATAGATATTGATTTAAAAAATATAGGAGGATCTTATGAAAAAAATATTAGTATTATGTACTTTGTTTTTTATGGTATTTTTAGTATCTTGTAATAGTTATGATGAACTTGATTACTATTTCGGAGAATACCAAGTGTATTATGAAAGTAGTGGAACTTGCGAAGTGTATTCAAAGGAATTTATTTACGAAGATGATAGCAGCACCTATTATATTAACGGAGGTAGTTGTGATAGTGAATCTCGCTATTTTATAAAATACAACAAAGAATACATTGATATACCCTATGCACTAGAAGAAGGAATCATTACAATTAGTCAAGTTGTTAAATCAGGATTACCAGCATTGTTAATTGAAGAAAAGTAGAAGAACTTTAAAGTCGATACGAAATGAAAAGAAAAAAAGCATTACATATTGTATCAATATTTGTAAAAATGATTTAGTTTAATACTTGAATTATAGAATAATTAGAAAAAAACGAAAAATTGAAAAGCTTAAAACTATATTTTGACATAGAAAAAGATAAATTCATTAAATGAAATTAATTAAACAGACTAGATTTTTAAAGAGAGAGGGACAAATATGGAATTAACTATTAGAATTATTATTTATGCAATAATTGTACTATCTTATTGTTTTAGTTTATGGTTATCAATTCTAAACTACAAAAACAGGAATGCTACTATGCCGGAAGAGGTGAATGACATTTATGATGAAAAAGCTTATCAAAAATGGCATGAATATAATATGGCAAACTTTAAGTTTAGTATAGTAACAAATACAATAACCACCTTATTATTTTTACTTCTTTTAATCACTGGATTTTTTCCTTTGATTAATAGACTATCAATTGACTTAGTAAATCATTATGAATTACAAGTTCTATTCTTCATAGGTTTTTATTACTTAGTTGAATACATAGTAGGTATTTTTACATCTTATTATCAAACTTTTACAATAGAAGAAGAATTTGGCTTTAACAAATCAACTAAAGCGATTTTTGTTAAAGACAAATTAAAGAGTTTATTACTAACGATAATATTAGGTGGTGGATTGGTATATGGTTTAGCTTCACTATATAGTAATGTATCTTCAATGTTCTTTGTTTATGCGTTCTTATTCTTAGTTGTAATACTTCTAGTATCGAACTTATTGTATGTTAAAGTATTTGTACCTATATTTAATAAACTAACACCATTAGAAGATGGTAGTTTAAAAACTAAAATAGTTGATTTTGCTAAAAGTGTTGGTTATGAAGTAAATAAGATAAGTATTATAGATGCTTCTAAAAGATCATCTAAATTAAACGCTTATTTTTCTGGTTTTGGCAAGTTAAAACAAGTTGTTTTATATGATACATTAGTAGACAAATGTTCTGATGAAGAAGTGGTTAGTGTATTAGCTCATGAAATAGGACATAATAAGCATAAACATATGTGGAGTGGTTTCTTACAAACAATTATACAAATAGCTATTTATATAGCGGTTCTTGTATTATTCTTTGAAGTACCCGTGTTCTCTAAAGCGTTTGGCTTTAGTGACTCTAACTTTGGTTTTGCATTAGTAATGTTTACCGTATTAATGACACCATTAAACATTCCTATTAGTTTAATAACGAACTATATATCTAGACTTCATGAGTATCAAGCAGATAACTATGCGGCGACTAATTATAGTAAAGAACATATGGAATCATCATTAAAAGTTTTAACGAGAGAAAACTTTAATAATTTAACACCACATCCTGTATATGTGAAAATGTATTATTCTCATCCACCAACAGCTGATAGGATTAGAGCAATAAGAAAAATACAATAAGATAATTACGAAAACAAATATAGAAGAAAAAAATGCACTATTTTTACACAGCTAGAAAGTAGTGCATTAGATTTTCATTAAGTTAATATATTTGGTATAATAAAGTACAAAACACATATTCTACTCAGTGGAATTGTGCCATAATATTAGTATAAGGAGGTATGGTATATAATGGCTTTTCAATCAAATATCGCTTTGCATTTGACAGAATTAATTAAAGGGTTAGGACATCGTGCGGTTGTTAGAAATTTAAAGAGTATTGCTTTAAATAAACGTATGGAAAAGTTATATTTAAAGTTAGAAAGAGAACATCCAGAATATCAATCAATCAAAGCGTTTTTACCATATTCCTTTTTTACTCTTAAGGGATATGTATTTTATGGCGTAATGTTAGTTGCTGGAAAAATAGGGATATATCAGTACAAGAGACCAATAAAGTTATTTGGAAATAAAGAACTTGAATATAAGTTATATGAGTTGGAACTTAGTGAAATAGATGTAACTTATAAAGATAAATTAACAATATATGGTTTAGATGTTTTCAACCGTGTGACTATATTTTCTGGAGGAAAAGAAATTTGCTCTTTCAAAGCAGTAAAGAAAATCTGCCCTCAATTTATGGATGTGCTTAACACAGAACAAATCAAATTACTTTAATTCAATTATAAAACTGTGGCAATATTCCCGAGGAATGTTGTCATTTCTATATATTTAAAAGGTTATGGAATGTATTAAATCAAGAATATTATAGAAAACATTTCAGTCAAATCGAAAGGGGATTATAGGACTTTATGATATACTTATTTTGTTTTAAATAGTATATATAATATATATTCAAATAGGAGTGAAATTATGGACAATACAGTAAATAAGATTAAAGAAGTATTAGATAGAGTAAGACCGCAATTACAAGCTGATGGTGGAAATATTGATTTTGTAAAATACGAAGACGGATTAGTTTTCGTACGATTACAAGGGGCTTGTGTTGGTTGTAGTTATGTTAATGTAACTTTGTATGATGGTATTGAAAGTATTCTTCTAGCAGAAGTTCCTGGCGTTATAGGCGTTGAATTAGTAGTATGATTACTAAAAACTTAACTATTAAGGAAATCATAGAAGTTGATTCATCTTTAATAGATGTTTTTAATAACTATGGCTTCAAAGGATTAGATAATCCTCACGTACTAAAACAAATAGGGGAATTAACATTAGTTGCTCTATTGAAAACAAGAGGGAAGAACGCAGATGTTTTTGTTGACTTATTAAATGAAACATTAGAAAGCAAAAACATAGATGTAACGTTACAAGACTCTAATAAAAACGGTTCTATTAAATTAGTAGGCCTTTTACCTTGTCCGGTACGATTACCATTATTAGAAGCTATGAATAAACTCGTCGGAATAGATCAAGTGAATCATTCGCTCAAAGCTGCTTCTGAAGGGCTTGATTGGTTAAAAGAAGAAGTCATTCAAGCAAAAACAGAATCAGATTTAGCTGATATATATATTAGTGCTGGATTCGATCTTTTCTTTGAAGATAATTTAATGAAAAGATTTAAGGATGATAAAGTATTTTTAGATTATAATCACGAAGGTGATATAAATTCTGATTTTGAAAACGATGAAATATCTTTAAAAGACCCTAATCATGATTATTCAATGTTTGCGGTAGTACCGGCTGTATTCCTTGTTAATACAAAGGTATTAGGGGAAAGACCGATGCCTAAAACGTGGGGGGACTTATTAGACCCTATGTTTAAAGGAAGTATTAGTTTACCTGTTAGTGATTTTGATTTGTTTAATGCAATACTGATACATTTATATAAAGAATTTGGAATCGACGCTGTTGAAAAACTAGGCGGACAACTTGTTGCGTCAATGCATCCTGCACAAATGGTTAAATCAGAAACGAGATCACGTATTAAACCAGCTATAAGTATAATGCCTTATTTCTTTACGAAAATGGCATTACCTGGAAGTGTTATGAAAGCTGTTTGGCCTGAAGATGGAGCTATTGTATCTCCTATATTTATGTTAACTAAAAAATCAAAAAAAGAAACGTTAAAACCTTTAAGTGAATTCTTCTTAAGTAAAGAAGTAGGAGAGATTCTATCTCATAAAGGATTATTTCCTTCAACCCATAAAGATGTAGATAATAGACTATCAAACAATAAGTTTAAATGGATTGGTTGGGACTATATAGATAACCATAATATTGGTGCGATATTAAAAGAATGTATGAACGCGTTTGAGAAAGGGATGAAGTAATATGGATTTAATCACAGTAAGTGGACCACCTTCATCTGGTAAAACATCAATCTTACTAAAAACGATAGACCATTTTACAAAACGAGGGCTTAAAGTTGGGGTTGTGAAATTTGATTGTCTATTTACTGATGATGATGAATACTTTAAAAAATTAAATATACCTGTTAAAAAAGGATTAAGTGGATCTTTGTGTCCTGACCATTACTTTGTATCTAATATTGAGGAAGTAGTGGAATGGGGTAACGGATTAAACTTAGATATCTTGATCACAGAATCCGCTGGATTATGTAATCGCTGTTCTCCTTATATCAAAGGGATCAAAGCTGTTTGTGTTATTGATAACCTAAGTGGTATTAATACACCTAAAAAAATAGGACCAATGCTTAAGAGCGCTGATATAGTTGTTATTACAAAAGGTGATATCGTCTCTCAAGCGGAACGTGAAGTGTTCACAATGAAAGTTCAATCAGTTAATCCAAAAGCTATTATTATGCACGTTAATGGACTTAACGGGCAAGGGGCTTTTGAATTAAGTACATTGATTTACGATGATAAACAACATGTAGAAACGTTAGAAGGAATGACATTGAGATATCCTATGCCTTCAGCTTTATGTAGTTATTGTCTAGGTGAAACAAGAATTGGTAAAAAACATCAAGTTGGTAATGTAAGAAAGATAGATTTAGGTGATAAATAATGAAGAATTTATTAACTCACTATACAATATCCGAACTTATTATCAAGTATCCTTTTGTTAAAGATTATTTCTCAGACAACTTAGTGCCTTATAGAGGGCATGAAAACTTAACGGTAGAAAAACTAATGAGTATATTGGATTATGAAATGATTGAAGAAAATGCTATTAATCCAGAAGCATTCAAAATTGGATTAATACAGTATGTTGAATTAATGAAAACATATTTTGTTAATGAACAACCAACAAACAATTCAATAACTATTTATCCTGGTTTTTATAAAAACGGTAAGAAAGAGAAGTTTGATAAAATAACCATTTCAAGTGGTGAAATAGTATCTATTGTTGGACCTACTGGATCTGGTAAGTCTAGATTATTAGCCGACATCGAATGGGCAGCTAATAAAGATACACCAACAAAAAGAATAATTCATATCAATGGGCGTTCTTTAGAACCACATGAACGGTTTAGTTCATCGAATAGATTAGTTGCTCAGCTATCACAAAATATGAATTTTGTGATGGATATGACTGTTGAAGAATTTTTAGATTTACATGCATCCTCTCGTTTGGTAGAAAACAAAGAGGATATAATTCAAAAAATATTTAACAAAGCAAATTCTTTAGCTGGTGAAGTATTTACAATAGATACACCAATTACGGAGTTAAGTGGTGGTCAATCGAGAGCGTTAATGATAGCTGACACAGCAATCCTAAGTTCTTCACCAATCATTTTGATTGATGAAATAGAAAACGCAGGTATTGATAGAAAAATGGCATTAGATTTATTAGTCAGTGAAGATAAGATTGTATTGATGAGTACTCATGATCCAATTCTAGCTTTAATGGGTAATAGAAGAATAGTTATCAAAAATGGTGGTATTGAGAAAATACTAGAAATAACTGAAGATGAGAGAAGTATTTTAGGAGAACTTGAAGAAATGGATAAAACCATGATGATGATGCGAAATAAATTAAGATATGGTAAAAGAATAACTCTAAATAAAGGAGGAAGTATAAATGCATGACGGATGTAGTGGTAGTTTTCAAAACGGCCAACAAGTAGTAGATAAAGTAAGAATGATGGGATTTAGTGAAGGAGCTTTACCAATTCCATTTGAAATTAATTGTGATTGTGGAAAAGAGTTCACAATGGAATTCTTTGAAGATAAATGTCCTCATTGTGACATGGTTTATGGCGTTACACCATGTGGGTGTCATGACTTAAACCAAGTTCAAAAAGCAGGAACAAATTATTAATAACTATTAAGAGTAGATTTTTCTACTCTTTTTTATTTTCTTCAGTTTTTTTAATGAGATTCTGACTACTTTATTAATATTGACAATTGATAACCTCCCAAGAGTTCCTTGAGATTTAAGTTTCTCCACAATATCTGACCTAGTAGGCATTCCATTAGCGCAGACGGTTAAAATATGAGTTGATTCGCCTTTTAATTCATAGTTCGATGTTCTAGTAAACTCAATTATATATCGCTTAGAAGCTGAATAAACAGCTTTCATAGGCATGGGGAAAAATCCAGTTAAAATAGGCATTATTAAAATATCTAATGATTTACCTTTAACTTATAAGGTTCTATGACTTATATTAGTTTCGTTAATAGTATTCACTTATAAAGTTGTTGAGAAATATAACAATGTTTAATTACAAAAACCTTGCAAAATGAACGGTGTTCATATATAATTATACATACGTATTAGGAGGTGCTTAATGAACGATAAACGAATAAATTTAATGAAAAACGAAAAAGTAAGTAAAGCGATAAATAAAATGGCCGCTCCAGCAATTATTGGAATGTTGGTCATGGCTATATATAATGTAGTAGACTCGATATTTGTTTCCTGGATATCTGAAGAAGGATATGAAGTAGCGGCAACACAAGTAGTAATGCCAATTATGCTAATAGCATCATCAATTGGTTTAGCACTTGGAATGGGTGGCGGTAGTTACATATCAAGACTTCTTGGAAAAAACGATAAAATTGAAGCCAACAAAGTAGCTTCAGTTTCATTCTTTTCAGGGATTGTTTTAGGGTTAATTGTTACAACGATTAATATTATTTTATTAGAACCTATTCTAAATCTTTTCGGTGCTGATGTTAACACATTAGAATTAGCAAAAGATTATGGACAATATATTGTTATAGGATATGCATTTACAATCCTTAACATGATTACGAATAATTTATTGAGAAGTGAAGGATCTGCTAAATATTCTATGATCGGGATGGCGATTGGTTCAATTCTAAATATTATATTAGACCCTATCTTCATATTTGTGTTTGGTTGGGGGATTGCGGGAGCCGCAATCGCAACAACGTTATCACAAATAGTGTCGACAGGAATTCTTTTATCATTCTATTTTAGAAAAAAAACAATAATGCGAATAAGCCCAAAAGATTTCAAACCTTCAGTTAGTATTTATAAAGAAATTCTAAAAGTAGGCATACCAACATTTCTAAGACAAATGCTTGTTAGTGTCTCTATAGGTATCCTAAATAATGCGGCTAGTGATATATCAACTGATGTAGTCACAGCTATTGGTATTATTACTAGGGTTAGTATGATTCCTATGTACATTGTATTTGGATTTGGTCAAGGATTTCAACCGGTTGCTGGATATAATTATGGCGCTGGGAACAAAGACCGAGTTATAGATTCATTTAAATATGCGGTTAAAGTATCAATAACAATAATGGCTGTATCATGTCTTTTATTCTTGGTGTTTGGTAATGTTGTATTTACTATATATAATGCAAGTGAGTCCGTTACGAACTATGGATTAATAGGATTAAAATACTATGCAATTGCTTTACTCTTTATGGGCATTTCTAATACCATAGCTGTTTTCTACCAAGCATTGGGTAGAGGGCTTGAAGCTTTAATATTAAGTGTCGCAAGACAGGGGCTATTCTTTATACCATTGATACTTATTTTGCCGGGGGTATTAGGTGTAGACGGTGTTTTAATATCACAAGCTATAGCTGATTTATTAACAGTGTTATTATCAATTGGTTTAATTGCACCATTCATCTTAAATAACAAAATAGATGTCTTAATGACTCATTAAGGGGTGAATTATGAGAAATAAAGTATTAACTAAAGAAAAACTTATAGAAGTAGCTGAAAATATAATAAAAGAAGAAGGCTTAGATGCTTGTACGTCAAGAAATATAGCGAAACACGCCAATTGTGCTTTAGGCACAATCTATAATTATTTTGATTCTAGAGATTCATTTCTTGAGCAAGTATTCATTCAAAGTTGGGATAAAACCAAAGTTAAACTTTCTTTAATTTCCGACTTAGAAATTTCGACAAAAGAGAAAGCTTTAAAGATGTTTAGACTAGTAGAGCAAGACGTTAAAGATAGAAGCGGAATCGGTGACTATTTATTTGAAACTGTATTTAAATGCGAAAACAAAAAAAGTTTATCTGAAAAGACGACAAATAACATACTAGATATTTTCATTAAAATTCTAAAAGAGAGCGAGAAAAACAGTAACCTTGATGACGTTTCTTTAAGGATAAGTGCTGAATGGATATATTATGGTACTATAGTGCTTATAAAAAAAGAAAAAGACGTTGAAACATTCTATCGTCTCGCTATAGAAAGGTTTTTCTAAACGAAACAATATAAACAAGTAGAACTCATAATTACTATGAGTTCTTTTTTTAATATAAAAGTGTTTTTTCTTTTAAGTGCTTATTTCTGATAAAGTAATATGATATTATTAGTATATGAAAAAAAATAAGATAGGAAACTTCATAATTAACAACCAACAGTGGTTAGGGTTTATTGTGGTATTATTTGCATTATTTTATGCGTATACCACTGTTTTGTTTGAACCAAGAGAAGTTGCTCTAGATATAATATATGGCTTATTTTTCATCTTGTTGGGTGTTGGACTAATTAAACAGTTTATTAATGAGTCAGTAGAAGTTAAGAAGATTAGATTCAATAATTTAGATGGATTGTTTGTTATATTAGGTGTGTTTATAACGTATAGTTTAAATCATTTCTTAGGCGTGTCAGTAGTTTTAGCTTCTAGCTTTACTGGTTTATTAGGATACTTCTTTATAAGAAAGCATGAAGTAGCTATATACTGTGGTTCTTTTGCTGGAATGGTATCTGTATCATTGTTTGGTTTTCTTGAAGTATCCGTTCTAGCACTTATTTGTGCTTTTATATTTATACTAACAAAACCACTATTTAAAGGGTATGGCGGAAAACTAGGAACTATTGCTTTTATGTCTTCTTTAATCGTTCATAGTATCTTTGCAGATGAATTCATTTCAGTAACAACTGATTTTAATTTGTTTTTGCTTATACTAACAACGACAGCTGGTGTATTAGTAACTTATTACATTAAACACTTCTTTAAAGTATCAGCTGTATTTGCTTCAGCATTACCGAGTTTTATATTTGCACTTATATTTATCTATCTAATTCCAGAGCATTCTGATTATATTGTTGTGTTTTTTTCAGCAAGTTTTATTGGTATGTCAAGTGAAAAAAGATTAAGAAATATCTACTTTGTTTTATTATCAGGAATTGTGTTAGGTTTGATCTATGATGTCTTTATTGAATTTTTTAATGGACTCGGTGGAAAACTTGGTTTGATGGCGCTAATTAGTGTTATAATTACTAGTGGTATATCGATGGTTTCAGAAAAAATAAGAATAAGAATAGGTACGAGGTAGTTTATGAATAATAGTATAATAAATATAGAGGAATACAGAGAACTATTAAGAAAACAAACAGCTTTATCATTAAAGGCTGTTTTTTGGATTTTTTTGTTCGTAGGTATCTTTATGTCAACTATTAGTTTTGTATTGTATATGGAAGAAGAAAGTCATTGGCTTTTTATGATGATTCCTGCTGGAATTTTGTATATATTAAGTATTGTTATTATTAAGTTGATTAAAAATATGAAGAATAAAGAATATACAAATATATATTTTGAACAATATGTTAAGTATGAAACAGAAGGCATTAAAATACCATTGTTTAGAGTTGTATCTACAGGTAAAAGTAGTCAAACAATAAGTATGTTATTAGATATCACAAATGGTATATATAAATTATTTGATATCAAGAAAAACAAAATGGAACTCTATTTTGAAAGTGATGAATCAAGAATTACTACTAAATTCTTCTTTAAGAACAAAAATGGTTTAGATATAATTAAAGGTAAAATACAATTTTTAGTTGATAAGAAAAAATACACTTTTCTTGGCTATCAGGATGTAAATGATTTATTTTTGAACTATCTAAGGAATGAAGGACTCAAATACAACGTGCAAATTGGAAGACATGAGAAACTGTAATAGAGAGGATGACTATGAAAAAGTATAATTTTGATAAAATAGTAGACCGAAAAAAAACAGGAAGTTATAAATGGAATGTAGCCAAAGAAGATTTTATACCATTATGGGTTGCTGATATGGACTTTAGAATATCAGATGAAATTACTGAAGCGTTAGTTACAAGAGCTAATCAAGGAGCTTTTGGTTATCCTATGACACCTTCAGAATACTACGAAGCTGAGATTCTTTGGTGGCAGAAAAGATTTAATACCGAGATTAAAAAAGAGTGGATTCAGAGAGTAACTGGCGTTATCCCTGCTTTAAGTAGTGTCGTGTCTACATTCTGTAAAAAAGGTGATGGCGTTATTATTCAAACACCTGTATATAATCACTTTCATATGTCGATTGAAAATAATGATGCAAAAATAATGTTTAATGAGTTATTGTTGGAAAACGGTAAATTTGTCATCGACTTTACTAATTTTGAACAATTAGCTAAACGAGAAGATACAAAACTTTTTATATTATGTAATCCACATAATCCAATTGGAAGATGTTGGACGATTGAAGAACTTAGAAGATTAGGAGATATCTGTATAAGACACAACGTTATCGTTATTTCTGATGAAATACATAGAGATCTTGTATTCAAAGGATATAAGCATATACCATTTCTTTCTGTAAAAGAAGAATTTAAAGAAATAAGTATTACATGTACATCACCAAGTAAAACATTCAATTTAGCTGGATTGCGTGTGGCTAATATGGTTATCCCAAATAAGTTGTTATTTGATAAAGTAAATAAACTAGTCACGGCTCATGAAGTGGCCGGAACTAATGTGTTTGGTGTTAGTGGGTTAATAGCTGCCTATAAATATGGCGATAATTGGTTAGAACAATTAATGGAATACCTTGATGGTAATCGTAGATACTTAATTAAAGATCTTAAGAAAGAGCTACCCAATGTATGGATAGCTGATTTAGAAGGAACATATTTGATGTGGGTTGATGTAAGTTCATATTTAGATGATGTAGCTGATATTCAAAAGGATATGTTAAAGAAAGCAAAAGTATTAATTAATCCTGGTGAAAACTATTCTGATAAAGCTAAAAAATTCATTAGAATTAATATAGCTACAAATAGAGAAACGTTAGAAGAAGGTTTAAAGAGAATTGTAAATTACCTTAAAAGAATTTAAAAAAAAAGTCACCGATAAAAAAGTGACTTTTCCTTAACAAAAAAATATGAAAAATATACATAGTAGGACAAAAGTCCTATATTTGTGTTACAATTTAAACTATAATGGATTTAATGGAGGTCACTATATGAAAAAACCCTCTTATAAGGATAATGTTAATCATTTATATGAGCGTTACCTTACGAAAACAAAAAGAACAGAATACGAAACTCTAACTTATCATAATGGTGAATTTATCATTATGGAAGGAGATGAGATAAACTCATTCTATTTTGTAGTATCGGGAAAAGTAAAGGTTTTAAGAAACTACGAAAATGGGAAGACATTTCTCTTAAGAATCTATGATTCATTCACATTGTTAGGTGATATTGAATATTTCTTAAAGATTAACGCATCATGTTCTGTTCAAACTCAAGCTGAAGTAAAGGTGATTAAAGTTCCTTATAGTCATATTGATAAGGTATATAAAACAGATGATTTGTTTTTATATAATATTTTAGTACAGACTTCTAGCAAAATCCTTCTTACAAGTGATCAAACATCTATTAATCTAATGCATTCATTAGATACTAGGTTCGCTAGTTATTTGTTATCTCTAGTAGAAGAAGACAATGATGTAGTTGTAATACCTAGTTTAGTAGATATTGCGAATCATCTAGGAACAAGTTATAGACATCTAACAAGAACGATAAAGAAATTAACAGATAAAGGAGCTATTATGAAAAACAAAAACAAAATAAAGCTATTAGATAGATTAATTCTATTGAAAATAGCAGAGGGGAATATATATGAAAGCAAAGCTGAATATAATATCGAAGGTTAAGAAGATGGTATTTATCCTAATCCCAGTAGCAGCTGGATTTGCAATAGCATTTCAAAATGTTTTTTTTGAGAGAGTTAGTAGAGATATCGGTTTAACTGGTACTGCGGTAGTAGTTCATGCATTTGGATTATTAGCAGCTTTATTAGTTTTTTTCATTGCAAAAGGCAAAATTAGTAATCTAACATCAAATATAAATATATATATGGTTCTATCAGGTGTACTTGGCGTTGTAGTAGTTACAACTATTACTAAGAGTGTATCTTTAAATGGTGTATTATTAACAGTAATGCTTTCGGTTGTAGCACAAATGATTCTATCAAAAATTATAGGTCATTTTGGCTGGTTTGGTCTCGAACAAAACCCAATCAACTGGATGCAAGTATTAGCTATATGTTTAATGATTGCAGGTGTATTTATATATCAGAAAAGTTAGCTAAATATATAAATTCTTCAAATAAATTTCTAGATTTCTTAGAGAAAGACAGGTAATTTTTCTGTCTTTTTCATTTTCTCATATTATAGAAAAACCCTTATGATATAATAACGTATGAATGTATTAAGATAGTAAAAAAAATTAGTATAAATTCAAACATATAATTAGTGAGGTAAAATCATGACTATATTAAAATGGTTACTTGAAAGTGATGTATTTACAATAGCGGCCTTACAAAAGCAAATTGCTAAAGAAGGTTATGGAAAAAGGCTTCTTGAAGAAAAGCATAATGAAGGTTATATAGGTAGAGGCGTATACAGTCCAAAATGGACGTCTATGCATTATACTTTATATGACCTCTATTGGCTTGGCATTTATAATAGCAATCAAGACTATATAAAATCATCTGAATACTTGTTAGAACATATGTGGTTTAATAAAGGCATGGTTAGAAAAAAACGTATGCAAGATGTTTGTGTTACGGCTATGATCATACAAATGTGTACATATTCAAATATTCAAAACAAGAAAATATATGAAATCATTGATTATATTCTAGATAAGCAATATCTTGATGGAGGTTGGAATTGTTCTTGGCAACTGCATCACAAACACAGTTCCTTGCACACAACAATTAGTGTCCTAGAAGCTTTTGAACAATATATAAAAAGTGGGTATGTCTATAAAGTAGATGAAATTCTAGAAGCAATACCAAAAGGAGAAGAATTTATTCTAAGAAAAGAATTATTCAAATCTGAGAGAACTAAAGAAGTAATTAATGACCAATTTTTAAGGTATCCATATCCGTTTAGATGGCACTATGAAATACTGAGAGCTTTAGATTATTTTAGAAGAGTTAATAAACCCTACGATAAAAGAATGGATGCCGCTCTTAACATCATTTTAAAAAAAACCAAAAATGGCTATGTTAAAGCATATTCCAAATATGCGGGGAAGTTATATTTTTCTATGGAAGAAGATAAACTTGGCAGTAAATGGAATACATTAAGAGTCTTAAGAGTACTTAAAAAATATAAACCAGACAACTATGAGTTATTTATTAATAGAGAGAAAAACGATTAAGACTACTTACAAAAATACGATTAGAATATTATAATACCTTCTTATGAAAATTTGAAGGTATTTTTTAAAAAAAGTTTTATCTCAAAATAGTCTATTTATAATATATATTTACTTGAAAAAGCGGGAAGAATTTAAAAAAAATGAACATTTAGAAAATTTCTTCTTGAAGCAAATAAAATAAGTGTTACAATATGTATTAAGAGCAAAAGAAAAGGTGTCAAATGTTAATAGGTAAACTCATCTCATTTGATGAATTAGATTCTACAAATAAATATATCAAGAACAACCTGGGAGCATTAGAATCAGGCACTATTATAACTGCAAAAAATCAAACAAATGGGTATGGAAGAAAAGGTAGAGTTTGGTTCAATGACAAAGATAAAAGTTTAACTTTTAGTATGTTAGTAAAACAAAACTTAAGAGAAGATTTGGGATTAATAACCCAGTTAGCTGCAGTTAGTGTTTTAAAAACTTTGGAACAATATAATATTAATGTTTCTATTAAATGGCCCAATGATATACTTATCAATAATAAAAAAATATGTGGAATTTTAGTGGAGAATATTATTAGTGATGATTCTGTTTCTGTAATAATTGGTATAGGGATTAATATAAATAATAAAGAATTTGATAAAAGTATTATTGATAAAGCAACCTCTTTATATTTAGAAACAAATCATAGATTTGATGTGCTTAATATTCAAAATGTACTTTTAGAAAAATTAGAATATTATTATAATCAATACTTAAATAATAATATAGAATTTTTAGATATATCAAGAAGTAAAAGTTGTTTAATTGGTAAAGAAATCTATTTAGAAAACCAACATGAAACAGTTTTAGTAAAAGGTATTGATAATCTAGGAAGACTTATTGTTGTAATCAATGGATTAGAAAAAGTTTATGTAGGTAGTGAAATATCACTATCTAATAGTTATAGGAGTATATAATGGTTAAAATAATGGAAACTGCATTAAGAGATGGTCATCAATCTTTGATAGCAACAAGATTGAAAACCAGTGAAATTCTTAGGATAGTCGAACAAATGGATCAAGTAGGATACTACGCTTTAGAAGTATGGGGTGGCGCTACATTTGATTCTTGTTTAAGGTTCTTAAACGAAGATCCTTGGGAAAGGCTTAGAGAAATTAGAAAGAAAGTTAAAAATACTAAATTGCAAATGTTATTAAGAGGACAAAATCTATTAGGTTATAAACACTATCCAGATGATATAGTAGAACTGTTTGTAAAGAAATCAATTGAAAATGGAATAGATATCATTAGAATATTTGATGCCTTAAATGATATTCGAAATCTGGAAACAGCCGTTAAAGCTACAAAAAAGTATGGCGGTCATTGTCAAATAGCTATCTCTTATACAACTAGTATTGTACACACAATTGAATACTATGTTGATTTATCTGTTGAAATAGAAAAAATGGGTGCTGATTCGATTTGTATCAAAGATATGGCAGGCGTTTTATTACCAAATGTTGCATTTGAGTTAGTGACTAAAATGAAAGAAAAAATTTCAGTACCAATTGAACTCCACACGCATCAAACAAGTGGAACAGGTGCAATGACTTATCTAAAAGCCGTTCAAGCAGGTGTTGATATTATAGATACAGCAATATCTCCTTTATCTGGTGGAACAAGTCAGCCATCCACTGAATCGATGATGTACGCATTAGCTAATACAGAATACGATACATTATTAAATAGAGAAGCGTTAAACGAAGTAACAGAATATTTTACTGGAATTAGAGATAAATACTTGAAGTCAGGATTATTAAATCCAAAAGCACTAGGAACAAACCCAAACATCTTAAAATACTTAGTACCAGGCGGTATGCTTTCTAATTTGATGAATCAATTAGAAAAGCAAAACGCTTTTGATAAATATGAAGAAGTGTTAAAAGAAGTTCCACGAGTAAGGAAGGATTTAGGTTATCCGCCTCTCGTTACACCAATTTCACAAATGGTTGGAACCCAAGCTGTTATGAATGTGATGACAAAAGAACGATACAAAGTCATTCCATCAGAAATTAAAGATTATGTAAAAGGTCTTTATGGTAAATCGCCATTGCCTATCTCAGATGAAATAAGAACAATGATTATCGGGGATGCGAAAACGATAGATTATCGACCGGCTAATGACTTAAAACCAATGTTTCAGGAAATAAAGAAGAAGTATTCTTCCATTGCTTCAAGTGATGAAGATTTACTATCTTGTGCTTTATTTCCACAAATTGCTGTTGATTTTTTAGAACGAAGAAATAAAATGGGTTTATTAGAAGAAAAAGATGAAGTCATTGAATTTAATTTGATAACGGATTAAGGAGGAATGTATAAATGATTATTTTAAATATAAGTCTTGGAGAAGCGTTAAAAATTGCTTTTAATAGTATTATACTTTTGTTTATAGTATTAATTATATTGATGATTGTTGTAAGTCTATTTAAGTACATTCCTAAAGTAGATGCGTTCGCAAATAAACGGAAAAATAAAGCAAGTCACAGTCATAAATATACAGCGTTTGATGAAATGGATGAAGATATGCAAGTAGCTGTATTAACTGCTACCATATGTTATAAAAATGAAGTAAAAAATGATGTTAAATTAAAATCAGTTAGAAAACTATAGGTGGGAAAATATGAAAACATATCGTGTTAAAGTAAACGGGAAGTTATTTGAAGTAGAATTGGAAGAAGTAACAAAAACTGAAAAAAGCATTACTTTGGATAAAAATGATGTAACTGTTACAAAAGATAAAGGCTATAAAGTGAAATCATTTATGCAAGGTACTATTGTGGATGTAAAAGTAGTGGAAGGCCAAACAGTAATTAAGGGACAAACCTTAGCTATTTTAGAAACAATGAAAATGGAAAATGAAATTGTTTCTCCAGTTGCTGGACGTATTTCAAAGGTGTATATTACAAAACAAGCAAATGTAGAAAATCAAGAAGTAATTATGATTGTTGACTAGTGGTGATTTTATGATAGAGATATTAAAGAATTTTTACGAAAATTCTGGTTTCAATAACTTAGAATGGTCAAATGTTGTTATGATTCTAATAGCTTTAGGGTTAATCACAATTACTATTCTAAAAAAGTATGAACCTTACCTATTAATCCCAATTGCATTTGGGATGTTATTGGTCAATCTTCCATTAAGTAACCTTATGGAAGAAGGGGGATTGTTAAAAATCTTGTATAAAGGAATTGAATATGGAATTTATCCGCCTCTTATCTTTTTAGGAATTGGCGCTTCTACTGATTTTGGCGCATTAATTGCTAGTCCTAAGAGTCTACTTTTAGGAGCAGCTGCCCAATTTGGAATCTTTATTGCTTTTTTCTTAGCTATTCTATTTGGGTTTAATGAATTAGACGCCGCTTCTATAGGAATTATTGGTGGTGCAGATGGACCAACTGCTATCTATTTAACGAGTAAACTATCTCCTGATTTATTAGGACCGGTTGCGATAGCTGCTTACTCTTATATGGCATTAATCCCAATTATTCAACCGCCTATAATTAAATTACTAACAACAAAAAGCGAAAGACAAATAAAAATGACGCAGTTAAGAACTGTATCAAAATTAGAAAAAATTATGTTTCCTTTAGTTGTTTGTATTGTGGTAGCTTTGATAGTGCCAAGTAGTATTCCATTAATTGGAATGTTCATGTTCGGTAACTTGTTAAAAGAATCTCAAGTAGTTCCTAAATTAGTTGAGAATGCTAATAACTCATTAATGTATATCGTTACTATTTTAATTGGTATCACAGTTGGAGCCACTACAAATGGACAAACATTCTTGACTTTTCAATCATTAACCATTATTGGTTTAGGATTAATTGCTTTTGTATTTGGTACAGCTTTTGGCGTTATATTTGGAAAAATTATGAATAAATTTAGTAAAACACCAGTGAATCCAATGATTGGCGCTGCCGGAGTATCCGCAGTACCAATGGCTGCGAGAGTGGTTCATAAAATGGGATTAGATGAAGATAAGACTAACTTCTTATTGATGCATGCTATGGGTCCTAATGTTGCTGGAGTAATCGGATCTGCAGTAGCTGCAGGTGTGTTTTACATGTTATTTTCTTAAAAAAACATAAAAAGTGCTTAATATAAGCGCTTTTTTTTGAATATAAGATTACGATTGAAATTGATACATATTAAAAATTAAAGCTTAAAATTAAAAAACATCACAAAACTTACAAAATCACTTCATGATAGCGACACTTTTATATTTTATAATAATAGGTGTTAAAGCAAATATATTTTTCATTATCCTCTCCTTTATCTGGTAAATAAAGGAACATAATAAGCACTGAAAAGTGCTTTTTTATTTGGGCTAATATGATAGAATATTAACAAGAGGTTATTTTATGACAGAGTTCACTGAAGATGTAATTGAGATTATTAAAAGTATTCCTAAAGGGAAAGTAATGACATACGGTCAAATAGCAGCTTGTGCTGGTAATCCTTGGGGCGCTAGACAAATATCAAGAATTCTAAGTTCAATGTCAAAAAAATATGATTTGCCATGGCATAGAGTAATTAACTCAAAAGGAGAGATTAGTTTAAAAGGTGAAGAATATCTTATCCAAATGTCTATGTTATCTGATGATAGTGTAGAAGTTGTTAATGGTAAGATTGATTTAAAAAAATACCTTTATCAATACACACAACAAAACAAGAAGAGGGAAATATGAAAATACTCAAATACAAAGAAAGTTTTAAAATAAGAACCTATGATGCTAGTTTTAATAGAAAAGCATCTCCAATAAGTATTCTTGGTTTTTTAGAAGAAGTAGCTACTAATCACGCTAAAAATATAGGCTTAGGTTATCAAGATTCAAAGAATAATGGCTATTATTGGATTCTTAGAAGTTCTAAATTTGAACTAACTAGACTACCAGAACTCAATGAAGTTGTAGATATTTATACATGGCCAGCTGGATTAAAGGGATTAAAAGCATTAAGAAGGTTTAGCGTGTCTATAAACGGAGAAGTTATTGGTTCAGGTTATCATTACTGGCTAATGATGGATATCTTAAGAAAAAAACCGATTATAGCTAACAATTTTACTGAAATAATGGAAAAAATGCCTATTGGTGAAGAGGATTTCTTTAAATTAAATAAAATTAGAACACCGGAAAATATGGATTACTCATATAAAAAAATAGTTATGCCAAGAGATATTGATTGGAACATGCACGTAAATAATGTACGATATTCTGATATTGTATATAATGCTATACCAATAGAAGTATTAAAAAAACATACTATTCTAAGTTTCCACATTGACTACTTAAAAGAGTGTAAACTAGATGATCAAATAGAGATATTTTATAAAAAAGAAGAAAACACAGTATATGTAGAAGGTAAAAAAGATGAAATATCAATGTTTAAAACGGTTCTAGAACTATCCAATTAAATAATAACTAAAAAAAAGCATGGAAATTTTCCATGCTTTTATAAATATGTTCAACATAAACTATATTACAAAATTACCATCTTTAAATATTACAACTTCTTTGCCATCTTTTGTAACACCCATTACAGATAAATCAGGGCTACCAAACATGAAATCAGAATGTGCCATTGAATTATTGTATCCTATTTTAGCTAATTCTTCTGAAGATGTTTCAGGTCCATTTACTACATTGGTAACATAAGCTCTACCTAAAGCCATATGACAAGATGCATTTTCATCAAATAAGGTATTGTAGAATAAGATTCCAGAGTTAGATATTGGTGAATCATAACTAATTAAAGCAATTTCACCTAAATATGAACTTCCTTCATCAAATGTTACTAAATTTGTTAGTACATCTTTATTTTTTTTAGCTTCATAATTTACTACTTTACCATCTTTAAACTCAATCCAGAAATTTTCAATAAGTTTACCTTGGTAGTTTAAAGGTTTAGTAGCTACTACTTTACCATTTACTCCGTATTTATGAGGCATTGTAAAGTTTTCTTCAGTAGGTATATTTGGATTAAATAAAACATTTCTAGGATCTAGTTCTCCACCACCAGCCCAAATATGATTATCAACAAGTTTAACTGAGATATCAGTACCTAAACTGTTTTTAAAATATAATGTTTCAAATCTATAATCATTTAATATTTTATTATGTTTTAACATTGCTTCATTATGTTTATTCCATTCTTCAATTGGGTCGTTATCAGCGGTAACTCTAGAAGCATCTAAGATAGCTTTCCATAATGCATCCATTGCTTTTGTTTCATCTAAGTTAGGGAAAACTTTCTTAGCCCAAACTTTATTTGGCGCAGCAATAATACTCCATTGTGATCTCGAAGCCATCATGTGGTCGTAATAAAAAGATAAAGCCCTTCTAGTAGCGATTCCCCCTGCTTGTAATTTCTTAGGATCTACATCTACATTTAAATCAGGAATAGGTGATGAAATAGAAATAGCACACCCATTACTATTGATGAAATCTTTGTATTTATCAATAATGTATCTTGGCACATTAGATAGAGATTCTATATCTCTATTAATGTATCCATATTTTGATACGTATTCATCAGTCCAGTTAACGATAACTTTAGAAGCGCCAACAAGATAAGCTTGTTTAACAACCTCTCTAGCTAACACATTATTTTCAGTTGATGAGTTAACAAATACCATTTGTCCTTTTTGTACATTTGCCCCAATAACAACGGCTAATTTTGCATATTTTACTAGTATATCATTATTAATCATATTATCAGTCCTCTCTGTTTAAAATTATAGACTAATACTATCATATAATCAATAATTTTTTTTTAATGTTGCTTAAAAAAACATGTAAAAAGCATTCTTTTAAGTTAACTATGTAATACGTAAGTATTTTTTCTATTTTGATATGTTATAATTACAAAAGGTGAAATTTATGAGATTAGCAATATATGATTTTGATGGTACTTATATGAAATCCCAAGTTCTTCGACTGATATTTAAGTTTTGGAAAGACCAAGGATTAAATATGAAAAAATATAAGAAGGTATGGAGAACTATTATGTGGCGTTACTTCCTTCATAAATATAACTTATTTGGTTGGAACAAACGAACGTTCAGAGCTAATGCTATGGCTCTTACTGTTGAGTTATTTAAATCAGTGGATAGAGACGTTTTAGATAAATTTTTAAATGATTTATATATTCATCTTCAAGAGTATGTGAATCAAGATATGAAGAAACAACTTCAAAAAGATAAAGAAGAAGGATTTTATACAATTCTTCTAAGTGGTAATTTTGATATTATATTAGCCCCATTTTTAAATGAAGGATTTGATGAAGTTATTGGAAGTGAAGTCCTTGTACATGGAGCGCTAGTTTCTCCTAGTGAAGTTGAGATTATAATTCACGATATTAAGGCAATAAAAATTAAAGAAAAATTTCCTGAAGCTGATTATAAAAACTCAAAAGCTTACGCTGATTCAGACTATGATTTACCAAT
>Ga0307992_1000505_pt1 | contig 24826 bp, 30 predicted proteins | sample EllFjometagen133_FD_203162 | JGI IMG/M metagenome (GOLD analysis project Ga0307992, IMG submission 203162) | Marine microbial communities from Ellis Fjord, Antarctic Ocean - #133 | ecosystem: Environmental > Aquatic > Marine > Unclassified | place: Southern Ocean | collected 2014-10-08
TAGCATAAATGTGTATTTAGAAAACACAGATTTAATAGATCAGACAACCGAAGATATAGAAAATACACTCCTTATTAGTCATGATATTGAAAATTCTGAAGATGCAGATTTTAGTGTTCAAAATTCTCAATCATTTTTAGATACGATTAGTACTGTTACTGGTACTTTGACAGCTATGTTGTCAGGAATAGCAGCCATTTCACTTGTTGTGGGAGGAATAGGAATCATGAACATAATGTTAGTTACTGTTACCGAAAGAACTAAAGAAATTGGACTTCTTAAAGCTATTGGAGCTAAAGATAAAGATATTTTAAGTCAATTTCTTATAGAATCACTTGTTCTCACTATTTTAGGGGGGGTAATTGGAATATTGCTTGGCATGGGAGCAGCATTCATAGCATCTTCATTTATGAGTATTCCATTTATTATTAAGCTGTCTTCAATCTTAATATCCTTTATAGTTTCAGCTAGTATAGGTATACTTTTTGGCTATTATCCAGCTAAAAAGGCTGCTAAGTTAAATCCCATTGATGCGTTAAGGTACGAGTAAATTTAAATATTTATTTAGAAAACCTCTTTACTAAAAAAGAAATAGGTTCCAACACCGTCCACTAGTCCCTGCAAATAGATCAAAATATATCTTTTATTATCAAATAATATTTTTTAGATTGGGTATAATATCTTTTATATATGGGAAAAATATATTTTGTTCGTCATGGAGAGAGCGAGGCAAATGTAAGGCGTACATTTGCAGGTCAGAGAAATAATTCACCATTAACTGAATTAGGTCGGCAACAAGCTGAACAAGCTGCGTTAGACTTGTTGAATCATAATTTTGAAATTGATCGAATCATTACCTCGCCACTAGCAAGATCCCGCGAAACTGCCGAGATAATTGCTAAACAAGCAAAATTGAGCGTTAGGGTAGAAATCGACGAGAGAATAGCAGAGTACGACATGGGAGAGCTAACGGGAACTGCTTATCACAAGATCACTTCTGAGGAGTTAGCTGCTTCTGTGGGAGCAGAGAATCCGCATGTATTTCAAGATCGCGTGCATAATTTGCTAAATGAACTAGCGCAAAAAGAAGATAATGTATTGATAGTCAGTCATGCTGGCGTGGGTAGAATAATTGAAGTAACAAAGAAAAACCTAGACCCCAACAGTTTTTATGATCTCGCTCCATTACCAAATGCAAAAATTATTGTGATTAAGTGAGTTAAACTTTGAGCAATAGGTTTCAACATCGTCTACGCACCTCTGCAGCGATATATTTTGATATAATGAAATTGTGTTTAGACTTAATTCTGAATGGTATTTACCCAAACTAGCCCCTGACATTGCCGTTGATAAAAATGGTGAGATATTTGAGTTATTGCGCAATCTCCAAATCTTCGCTTATTCTATGGTTAGGTATGCATCCAGTCATATTCCTAAAGATCATAAATCACACGACTCATATACGGGTAAAGACCTAATTAATCCAAAGACTAATAAACATTTTACAATTGATTACTTAGTTAATAATAAAACTTTAGTGTTAAGTCCTGAGAATTTAGATAAATTAAAAAATGGGTCTACAGCTGGAATAGAAGGCAGAGAATACATTGTTGCTTTAGTTACAATTGCTTTATATAAAGAATTGTATTTAAACTGAAATAGGTTCCAACATCGTCCACTAGTCCCTGCAGCGATATAGTTTGATATATATTGATAAAACTCAATTAAATTTGTAGAATGTATGAGTTATAAATTTTCTAAAGTTAGAAATGAATTTATGTCAGGTATAAAAGTTGGACATGAGGCAGGTCAAATTCCTCCAGAAGATGCCTGGACCTTACGGAAACTAGGTGTTGTTCCTGACAGCAATGGAGATTATAAAGAATTTTTGTTACGAATTTATTTTTGGAAACAACAATATTTACATGACTTAGCACAGAATGATAGTGATATTAGTCAGTCAGAAATTGATAATTTGCTGCTAACGCTATATAGATTGCCAGAATTAGCTTCAGTATTCATTCAATCAATGAATAATCAAGAAAAAATTCCATTTTATAGAAATGGACAAGATCCTAGAATTTTCAATGGAATATATTTCGGAAGAGGGGATGGGGATCATGAACTAACTTTGTCTACTCGTGCCTTTAATGCACTTTTGAGAGGCAAGCTCGTGGTAGAAGTGAATGGTTTTATGCATGCCGAAGATTTAGCAAAACTATCTCTAATAGAATTAGAGTCTGCTAGAACTATCGGTCCAAAAACAATTGAAGTGTTAGAGTCTTTTTTATCAGACTTACAGAATAAACTTGGATTAGATGTAAATGAGTTAGATAAATAGGTTCGAACATCGTCCACTAGTCCCTGCAGTGATATAGTTTGATATATATTGATACTTTTTCAACTAAGTTTGGTATAATATTTAATTATTAACTCTATCTGAAGTTGGAGAAAGTTGTATGAGTAAAAAAGAGACACTTAAATTAAATCCAAATCCAAATCAATACACTCCTGAAGAAGAAGCTTATTTGAGAAGAATGGCAAAAATACTTCCGCCACGCTATGGAATAGGTAAAGATAAGAGTAATAATAACATCGTGCTTTTTTATTTGAGTGAGATTGTAAAAACATATCCCGAGAATGTTACCGAAGAAGAGATTCTTGAACACATACAGGAACATCAAGCAAAACTGATAGAATCAGGTGATGACTACATGTATGGTGAGAGTACTCCACCCCCAGGCTATTAACGCCTTTAAACAGTATTTGTCAGGTTATCGCATCCCACAATCCAGGTTCCAACACCGTCCACTAGTCCACTCGTGCCATATTTCAAATAAATAAAAAAGTTTCAAATCAGTCACTATTTTAAAATGATCCTTACTCATCATTTAAATTTAAGTCTAGAAGATTGGTCAAACTATTATTTTAGCTTATCTTTTTTCCTGATTTTTTGAATTATTTTTCTATTTTTTGGTAAAATCAACATCTTTTCTAGTTTTCCCAGTAATATTATGCAGATAGTCTTATTATCATAGACCCCATCATCTCCTTCATCTTCTGGCGGTTTTGAATGTTTAATTTCATTGTTCATTTAATTGTATTATACAAAATAAGTGGAGTAGGTTCTAACTACCACCCATTAATCCTTGTAATGATATAGTTTGATATATATTGATAGAATTCTGTTATAATATAATACATCTTTTACAAATTAAAAAATTGGAGATTTATGACAAATAAAGAAGTATATAAATTAGCAGAGGACCCAAATTATCAAGCTTTTGAAAAGATGGAAAAAAGTGGTAAATTTGATGGTTACAAACCAGGTACTTGGATTGCAATTTTAAATGGGCTTGTATTTGCCTCAAATATTGATAAAAATAAGTTGTCCAAAATAATATCTAGAGAGACAGATGAGACAGATGAGTCTTGTTTTATTGAACAAGTTAACATTGAGAAAAAAGATATATAAATGGACTGAGCTTATTTGGGAATGGATAGCGTGAGCTAAATAAATTAATTTGAAAGAACCTATGTTTGAAGAAAACGAATACCCTGTTAAAAAAGAAAGAGTAGTGAGGAGACCTCTCAATGAAGGGGAAATAGAAGCAGAGATTGAGCGTCTTTCTAATGGGGTATTTAAGTCTATATCAGATGGTCCATGGGTTGAGTCTGTAGATGAGGACAGAGAAGTAACTACCTTTTCTTACCGAGGAATTAATTTGCCTGGATATACTTTTGAACTTTCATGGAAAGAAGTCCAAGGTTCTTCTTTAGAAAAGAATGAGGAAATGTCTCCATTACCATAATAAAAAACGAAAATAGGTTCTAACATCGTCCACTAGTCCCTGTAGCGATATAGTTTGATATATATTGACACTTTTATTGTCTAGTTTGGTAGAATATATTAATTACTAATTCTATTTAGAATTGGAGGAAGAATGAGTTTTAAATCCCCAGAGGGTTATAAAAGCGATAAAAGTATTGAAGAGACGGGAGGTCCTTTCTTTTGGAAAGGAAAAATTATTAAGTTTTTAAAAAATTGTGGTGTTGATGAAAAAGTTATTGTAGCTATTTTATGCCCAAAAGAAGATTCAAAAGAGAAAAAAGATGGACCTTGTCCACCATTACCATAATAAGAAGCGAAAATAGGTTTCAACACCATTCGCTTATTTTATTTGATATAAGTTTTAAATTTTCTGGTATACTTCTTTTTTCGTTTATTTATTAAATTTAAACATTTTTTATTAAAGGAGTTGATGTGTCAGGAAAAGAATCTGAAGCTAATCCATTTCAAGTCAACAATGTAGAGATAGCTGAGGGTAGGGAAGCTAATTGTGCGATATTGAGTTTTTTTCAACTTTTATTAAAATCGGAGAATGAAAGCAACTTAATGAAAATTGTTTGGAATAATCATTTTGTTTTAAAAGAAAATGGCACTAAAGACAAAACTGTGCTCGATTTCCAAGGTAATACTGTCGCAACCATTCACATTCTGTAGTTTTCAATTTCCAATGATTGGTTAAATTTAACGATGATAAATAGGAAGAAGAATAGATTTAGACCCTCTTCACTATTGAATTTGTTTTAAACCCTCTTTTATACCAAGCTGTAGCAACTCTTTAAAAATCATGGGGTCTAGGGTGTAAACAATCACAAACGAGGTGACAAAAATGATGATCGCTAGCCATTTCGTATAGCGCCCACGAGTATTAGTAAAAAGAATTAAACTTAGAGCTGCCATAACGGCGGGGCCAACCACTTTAATATCTCCCAAAGGTATTGCGTAACCACCGATTGTTTCTTTAGATGTGTCTAAAAATTTTGCTAGGTCAAAACTTATGTTAGCAACAATTAAAAAAATCTCAGCGATTAAAACAGCTAGTAGCCCCCAAGATGCCCACTTAGTTGATCTTCCTTCGGTTCGATATACTTCATAGATAACAGTTGGAAATAAGAAAATGATAGTGATTAAAGGATTTGATTGAAGAATGCCAAAGACAATTCCTAAAAAAGCGACAATGGTTAAAACTGTACAGATTGCGGTAGCGTTTTGGTAAGGTTTAGCCATTTATTTTTTCATTGTAGCATTAATAATGGTGATATGAGACGAAATAATAAGTAGAATGCTTGGTTGAAGGGCGCGCAGGGGCGAACTAATTTAGCTAAATAGGAATAGCAACAGTGAATGTTGTTCCTTTTTTAATTGCGCTATTACAACTAATAGTTCCTTTAAAAATATTTTCAATAGTATTTTTAGTTATTGTTAATCCTAACCCAATGCCCATATTCGGATTTTTAGTTGTGTACATTGGTTCAAAGATTTTTTGTTTATTTTTAGTAGAAATTCCTGCTCCAAAATCTTGTATTTTTAATACTAATTTTTTTTGATTTTTACTAAAATTAATAATAATTTGTCGATTCTGTTTTCTCTCAATCTGATAGTAAGAATCTATGGAATTTGATATTAAATTTATTATAACTTGAGCAAATTTATTAGCTGGTCCTAATATTAGACTAGAATCAAGCTCTCGGATTATTATGTCAACATGATTTATATCTGCTTTTGGAGACATAATTCGGATCGCTTGTTTAATATATTTAGCTGGAGAAAATTTTATTATTTGATTTTGATTGCTTAATTGTAGCTGGGTAGAATTGATGAATTTTCCAATGAATTGGATATTTTCAAAAGCAAGCTTAATTTTTTTTAATTTTGATTTCGACAAATCCCTATTATTGTAAAGCTGCTCTAGGTTTAAAGAGGCACTAGTTAATGGATTTTTAATATCGTGAAAGATTTCAATCGCAGATCGACCAACTTCAACAAATTGCTGCCACTGCATCATTTTTTCTATTTGAGCTAATCGAATTTGCCTAGTTTGTTTTTTAACTCTTTTTTTAAGTAGTCTTTTTTCTTTTTCTAATAATTTTTCTGATAGTATTACTTTTTCTAATACTTTATGAAGTTTGCGGTTATATAGCCAGCTAACTAGAAAAATAACAAATATAGATATGGAGACTGTGATTGCATTAAATATATCTTCATTTTCAACCCTCCAACTATTGTCTACAGGTAGCAAGGCTTGATGTTGAAGATGAGTCAAACTAATTAAAAATAAGCTGGTAAATAAAGTAATAATTAAAGCTGTTCCAACTAAATATAAGCCTCCTGTTAATAAGACATGGAAAATTTGTCTTTTTTTATAATCTACAACTTTTTTAACTATCGAGGAACCTGATTCGCTAAAAAAATTATTTATTTTATTCATTTTTTAACTAGCTTTATCAGATTTGTCGTCGCAAAGTTTATATCCTATCCCATGAACTGTTTTGATAATATTATTATCAGAGATATTTTTAATTTTTTTTCTGATGTTAAAAATATGAACATCGATTGCATTACTATTAAAATTTTTTTCACCTTCCCACACATGTTCTAATAGTCTTAATCTAGAGATAGGAGTATTTTTATAATGCGCTAAATATTGAAGTATTAGATATTCTTTTTTGGAAAATTTAAGAATTTTACCTTCATAAAATATATTTTTAGTATTCAAATTTATTGATAATTTTCCGATAGTTATAATATTATTTTTAATATTTAGGCTCCTTCTTAACAACGATCTAATCCTTGCTTTAAGTTCAATTAGATTAAAAGGTTTAATAACATAATCATCGGCGCCTGTATTCAAAAGACTAACTTTACTATTAATCGAATCTTCCCCAGTGAGAATTAATATTGGCGTTGTTAAACCTTCTCTTCTTAATTCTTCACAGACTTCTGCTCCATTTATATCGGGCAATTTAAGATCTAGTAATATTAGGTCGTATTCATTAGTTATTGCTTCGTAAATACCTTTTTTTCCAGTTAAGGCTATATCTGTAACGTAGCCTTGAGATAAGCAGTTTTGCAAAGATTTAGCTAGAGATTTATTATCTTCAATTACTAAAATTTTCATAAAAAACTCAAATCAGTATATCAGTATTTTATTAAAAAAATATTAATTTTCTATCTTCATCATCCTCTCCTAGTTTTCCGCTATACTATTTTCAATGCCCGCAAGGTTTTCCTCCCGTCAGAATCTTCCCACTTCGCCTGGTATGTTTAGTACTCTTGGTCCATCATTTATCCTTTTAGGTCTAGCTCTTGGCTAAATTCTTAGTTTTTTGGCCAGGGTGTAAATTCTGGCTTGAGTTTTCTTCATATTGAGTCTGCAGCTATTGCTAGTCACACCACACCTCTAATTGGCACCTTTTTCTTACTAGTAGCTGCATTAATGCTGTTTTCTACCCAAATGGGGATTCTGGAGTCATCATCACGGATTATCTCGGAAAATGTGGTTCTTTTATTCTATAAAAATGGCAGGAAGTTTAACTTGAGCCTAGGGTTCTATCTTGCTCTCTGGGCACAAATTTTACTCGGCATCTTCATCTATTTTTCGGGTTTTCGTGAGCCGCGCTTCTTGTTAACTTTGGGTGCGGTTTTAAACGCCGCGGCCATGATGGTTTCCTTGCCATTACTATTTTTATTAAACAGAAAGAAACTCCCCAAGGTTTATCAGCCAAATTTGATTCGCAAATTCATTATGTTAATTGTGTTTTTATTTTTTGTGGGGTTTGCGGTGATAATATTACGAGACTTTAAGATTTAGCACGTTTTTTACACCTCCAGTAATCATTGGAGTAGTAATGTGGGTAAATGAGAAGAACCACAATCATTGTTCATCCCGATGTTGAAAAATTTATTAACTCTTTAGACAAACCTACTTTTTCTAAAGTTTTACGCTCTTTAGATTTGCTTGAAAACTTTGGTTACAGATTAGAGATGCCTCACAGTAAAAAGATTATTCTTTTGCACGGTTTTATTAAAAAAAAGCAGAAAATTCCTGCTAAGGAAATTAAAAAAGCTCAAATTAAACTTGAATTAATATAACGTATATGTTATATTTCGTTTTATGAAAGATTACCAACAATTTAAAAAAGAGGCTCTAAAAGATAAGGAAATTAAGTTAGCTTATGAAGATTTGGCTTCAGAATATAAATTAATTGAGTCTTTGATTGAAAAACGTTTAAAACAAGGCATGACTCAGCGTGAGTTAGCATTAAAAATTGGTACCAAACAATCTGCGATTTCACGCCTAGAATCAGGAAATTATAATCCCTCTTTAGTTTTTTTACATAAGGTAGCCAGCGGTCTTGGTGCTAAGTTAAAATTTCATTTTGATTAAATATGACGATAGATAAAAAATTTCTACTTAAACTTAGTTTACTCGGATTTTTTGGTGTTATTGTTTTTCTTTTTGGCCTTAATAAGATTAATCTCATTACAGCCGATATTGGTCGCCATTTAATTAACGGCAAACTTCTAGAAGAACAAAGTATTTTAGTTTCCACCAATCACTATTCTTACACTATGCAGGATCAACTAGTGACCAATCATCACTGGTTATCTGGAGTTATCTTTTATTTTATTTTTCAACTAGCTGGTTTTAATGGCCTATCAATATTTTATGCTGCATTATTAACTATTGCTTTTATTTTCTTTTTTTTGATCGGCAAAAGCCATTCTGGCTGGTGGCCACTAATTTTAACCACCGTTTTATCTTTACCACTCATTGGCTTACGCTCTGAAGTCAGACCAGAGGTGTTTAGCTTAATTTTTCTAGGTCTAGAGATTTGGTTACTCCTGCCCATTTTAGAAAAAAAGCAGCTTAAGTGGTGGGTGTGGTTGACCTTTGGTTTCATTCAAATTTTGTGGGTTAATCTTCATCTCTTCTTTTTTTTAAGTTGGGGAGTAGTAGGGGCGATGTTGATTCAGCAGTTATTACAAAAAAATAAAGTTGCAACAAAGTTTTTAGTTATCTTATTGGGGATAGTGGTGAGTGCGAGTTTTATTAACCCCTTTGGTTATAAAGGTGTGATTGAGCCCTTTTTTATCTTTCAAAATTTTGGTTACCAACTAGCTGAAAATCAAACTCTATCTTTTATGATTGAGCGTTTTGGTACTTTAAGATATTGGCATGGATTAGGTGCAGTTATTTTGGGTCTAGGAACTAGTAGTTATTTGATTTGGCGCCACCGTTTTCAATATTTATTTGCAGCTTTATTGTTAATCTCTTTCTCAGTTTTTGCTTTCAGTATGAATCGGTTTGTCCCTATGCTGGGATTAATGTTAGTTGGTTTTGGTTCATGGGCAGTGGGGGAATGGTTGAGTAAAAACGAGATTTTAGAAAAGAGTCTCGCTCCATTTTTTTCAGTTTTTTTATTATTAGTTTTTATTAGCACTAAAAGTTATTTATCACCTCTTAACCATGGTCTTGGAGTTGGATTACTACCCACAGTAGAAGATTCAGCTCGGTTTTTTAAACAGTACAATCTATCAGGGCCAATCTTTAATAATTATGATCTAGGCGGTTATTTAATTTATCAGTTTTTTCCCAACCAAAGAGTTTATGTCGATAATCGACCAGAGGCTTACTCCACAGAGTTTTTTTCTAAATACATTGCCGCTCAGGAAGATGAGGTAGTCTGGCAACAGTTAGACCAAGAGCACAGCTTTGAAACTATTTTCTTTTATCGCCATGACTTTACTCCTTGGGCACAACCATTTTTAATAAAAAGAATTCAAGATGAAATTTGGATCCCAGTGTATGTGGATGATTTTGTGTTAATTTTAGTCAAAGATGATGAACAAAACCAACCAATTATTGAAGAATTTCAGCTTCCTCCAGAAGTTTTTATGATTAATTAAAAACTAGCTCCATGTCCGGCGTACATTTGCCTTGAGCCAGGCAGTTCTTTAATTCTCATTAGAGATCGCTGCATTTTTTTAGGACTAGAGTAACTTAAGTCTGTTCTGCCAATGGCACCATCGGCAAACAGCGTATCGCCAGTGAACATGACTTGATTATTATATAGACAGACACTCCCCAGAGTGTGCCCAGGAGTATGAAGGACAGTCAAAGTTTCCTGCCCAAATTTAATTTTCTCGCCATCTTTAAGAAATTTGTCTGGCTTGGGAGCTGGATCTACCTTCATCTTTAACCAGTGTTGGGCTCGTTTTTGAACACTTTCAACCAGGAATAGATCTGCTTTGTGGATCATGATTGGTGTTTGGGCAAAGTTAAGCTTCAGCTCCAGTAATCCCAGAATGTGATCAAAGTGACCGTGAGTGAGAATAATTGCTGTAGGTTTTAAATCAAGTTCTAAGATTTTTTCACTAATAAACCCACCCTCATCGGCTGGGTCAATCACAATTGCTGACTGAGTTTTTTCACACCAAACTAAATAGCAATTAGTATCAAGCTGTCCTAGTTTAAAAGTTTCAATCTGCATGGGTAATTAAATTAGCATTCGCACTATTATATCTATCATTGGAGAGATGAGCTGTGAGGCCGGAGAAATTCCTCCCCAAGGCATAATTAGAAAAATCAGAATTAAAGTGCCGTAGCGCTCCATCGCCATTTCATAATTATAGGCAACTTCTTGAGGTAGAAGAGCAGTTATAATTTTACTTCCATCTAAAGGATGGACTGGAATGAGATTAAAGATAGCCAACATGACATTAATAATCAGGAGTTGAATGAGTGAAAACTGTACTAATTCCCAAGGGAAAATATTGAAATTAATTACTAAAGAAAGAATAACTGCCAGGATTAAATTAGCTAGTGGGCCAGCTAGGGCAATTAAAGCGCTGTCTCGGACTGGATCTTGGAGATTGTAGGGGTCAAACTGGACTGGTTTACCCCAACCAAACCTAGTGAGCAAAATGGCAATAGTCCCCATGGGATCAAGATGGGCTCGGGGATCAAGGGTGAGTCGATTTTGAGCTCGAGGCGTGGGATCTCCAAGATGATCTGCTGCCCATGCATGAGCAAATTCGTGAAATGTAATGGCTAGTAGTAAGCCAGGAAAAAGGATTAGAAAAATAATGGGGTTGGAGAATAGAATACTAAGCATGAATGTATATTATATGATAAAATACTAAATCTATATGGCAAGCTTTGATTTTAAATATCCATCTAAGGCCCACGTGGGCAATAAAGTTTCTCACGCCAAGAATCGTACCTCTCGTATTTTCAGACGCAATCTTCATACTGTGACCGTGATAGTTGATGGCAAAAAAAAGAGAATGCGTGTTCCGACTAAAGTTTTGCGAATGATGAAGAAATCTGGAGTAACCACTCATTGGAAAAAACCAGAAGTCAAAGATTAATTTTTAACGACGTTTTTAACTTCCTGCCAGGGCTTAACTGGCATTCCTTCAATTTTAACCTTTTCTAAATTTAACAATCCTGTTTGATTTAGCTTGGTGCTGATGATCTGCATGCGACGTTGACCCTTGTTGGTTTGTATTTTAGTCCAGAGTAAAGGCCAAGGAGAGTAGGCGCGACTGGCTCGCTCCAGTTGGGTGGCAATTTTTTGATCAGTGGTCATGGCTTGGGTGAGTTTAACCCAAGTTATAAAAGCATCTTGTTTAGTTAGTCTGTGAGCCAACGGTGTCGGCGAGGCAGTTGTTTGCGGAGTAGGAGAGATACTTTTCTCAGTTAATTGGAGCATCACTGTGGCTAAGTTTTGGGTGGCTAGCTGAAAGCTATGTTGATAATATTCGGTTTGCGTCCAGTCTTGATCAACCTCAAATTGCTGTTGCCAAATAATTGGACCTTGATCAAATTGGGAAGTCATTTGAATAATGCTGATAGCTGAAGTTTTTTCTCCAGTTAATAATACAAATTGAGCTGGAGAACTACCGCGCCATTTTGGTAAAGCAGAGGGATGAATATTAATGGGCATGATTTTAGGTAAATCTAAGAGCCATTTAGGCACCAAATAGCCAAAATCTACCACTAGTAAAAAATCAGGTTTTCTATGGGCTAAAATTTTATTTTTAACTGACTCATCAACTCTATTTTTTATTAGCACTATTGGAATTTGATTGCTATCAGCAAATTTTTGGATAGGATTTGGGGTTAGCAATTGTTTTCTGCCAATTGGTTTAGCTTCCGGTGTAATAATAAGTGAAATTTCAAATTTAGCATGCTCTAAAAGTGCCTGAGCATACAGCAAGGTGTGGTTGGTGGTGCCAGCAACGGCAACAGAATATGACATTAAATAACTTTAATTAATTCTTTATCTATCTCCATCATTCTTTTACCATCATCACTATAACGATAGACTGGTAATTTTTTTTCTAAAGAATAGTCAGTAAAAAGAATTCCGTCCAGATGATCCAGTTCATGTTGCATGATTCGAGCATTAAAACCATCAAATCTTTTTTTATGATCATGAAGATTACCATTTTCTAAAGTTTGAAACTCAAGCTCTACCCAGCGATGTCTGGGTATAGGGCCATAGAGTCCAGGTATGGATAAACAACCCTCGAGATCTGGATCAGTGGGGTTAACGCCTAAAACCTTTTTTCTTTTACAAGCTTTCACAATCATAGGGTTAATAAAATGATGTATTTTTCCTTCAGGACGGTCTCCGGGTTGGCCAAGATCTTCATTGAAAGAGAGGCTGGCGGTAAATATGCGCCATAGTTTATCTACTTGAGGTGCAGCTAAACCCACCCCGCGTGGATTTCTAGATTTATCGAGGGTTTTTTCTAATTCAGTAATAAATTTAATTAATTGTTCATCTACTTTAGTGATAGCTTGGGCAGTTTTTCTTAGTGTGGGATGAGGGATGGTAATAATTTTCATTTGAGTTCAATTAATTTTTGATTTATTTTTTGATTATTTTGAGTAATATGATCATAAATGTATTGATATTGCTCTTTAGCTAGTTGGTTTTGTTGTTGTGCTTCATACTGTTTGCCCAAAACCATCCGGGCGGTTTCATAGTTTGGTCTCATTTCAACTGTTTTTTCTAATGTTTTAATTCCAGTCTTTGTTTGATTAAGACCAATTTCAATCAGGCCTAGATTATACATCAATTTGGCGTCTGTAGGGGCTAATTTTATGGCTATGAGCAATGCTTCTTTGGCTGAAGTTACTAGGGTTGAGTCAATGGCTGAGAGAGTAATTAAAATTCGAGTTCTAGATTTATGAAAATTGAGGTGACGAGGATTAAGTTTTAAAGCTAAAGATGACTCGTTTAAAGCTGCTTGTTTGAACTGCGCTGAGGCAGTACTTTGACTTTGTTGATCAAGCGCGACAGTTACTTTACTATAAGCATCGGCTAATTGATTGTGATAAAGAGCCTCTTTTGGTCTGAGCTCAACGGCAGTCTGAAGTTGTTCTAATCCTTGAGCAGCATAGTTAGCCTCAATATATGATTTGCCAGTTGCATAGATTTTATCGGCTCGCCAAATTTTGACAATTTTACTTATCAAGACGATGGTCACAATACTTAAAACAACTAGCTGGATGAGTTGGATGATTGATAAAACTGCTTGTTTAGTGGTCGCTGGCTCAATTTTTTTAGGAGAAACAATGATGGCGGTTGATCCTAAACTAGTAAAAAGCAAGATGCTCACTACTACAGTTGAGAAGCCAAAGAAATTAGAAATACTCAAAGCTATTACGCCTGATAAAAGTGCGAGTAACATTGTTTGATCATCTAAATCCATTTTTTTCTGAGGATGGAAAATAGCTTGCAGTGAAATGATCCCGAAACAGGCTAATAATAATAAATAACTCAATAAACCCACAATGCCGGTAGTAGCTAAGAAGTTTAAGAGTTCGTTGTGAGCTTTATTATAAAGAAAATCCCATTCTGAAACTAAATTATGAGCCATGGGTCGATCTTGGTAATAGCTATAGGCAAAAGTTTCCACTCCAGAGCCAAGTAGAGGATAACGCTTCCAAACATTGATGGCTCCCTGCCAAACAATTTTTCTGATTTCTCCAGAGTCAGTCCCACCAATTTCTAGTCGGTTTACTGGTTGAGTAGTTGTTGGGGTAGGAATAGCTGAAGATTTATTAGGATGAAATATTTTTAAGATCGAAGGAGTGAAACTGCTCCCAATTAGAGCTAGAGTTACTGCTAGGGCGCTGATTAAACCCAGACTTTTAATAAGTAGGGTTTTGTTTTTCTTATTTTTATATTTAAGCCAGATCAAACCTAATCCCAACACAATCATGCTGGCGCCAAAACCCATGAGTCCAGAGCGGGACTGGGTAAAAAGTAGGGTCAAAAATAGAGTTAGAGTGGTCAAGCCAAATAAGATTTGTTGCCATTTTTTTTGATTTTGAGCAAAGAATGATATTCCTAAAGGAATAAGAGTAATCGCATAAGCTGCTAGCCAATTGGGCTGACCAAAAGTAGCAAAAACTCTGGTTTTAACATCTTGAACCCAACAAGCTACATCAAAATTTTTAGTTATTAATAAACAACTTGGAGAGTGTCCAAAATGTTCGGGAATAGCATAGAGAGTTACACCTAAGGCAGCTATAAAAATAGTTAGCCACAGCTTTTGAAGTTCTTTTTTAGAAAAATTACTTACCAAAGCATAAAAAAGTAGCACATAAGTCAAAGTAGAAAGTAGGCCGCCGTGAAATCTGGTGTAGTAACCCATGATTGAAGTAGGGGGGTGAATGGAGAAAATGGTGGAAAGAGTTTGTGAAACTACAAAAAATAAAATTGGCCAATCAAAGACAGTTTGGTGAATGATAATTTTCTTTTCTAAGACCATTCTGCTAGCCCAAAGTCCTACGATGAGGGTGGTAAAACCATAAGTCAGCAGCATTTTGGGAAATTCAAATAATTCTTCATTAACCCAAGTGAAAAAGAACGGCACCGTCATAAAGAGGAGATGAAAGAGGACAATAATGAATTTTTGCAAGCGCTTGCTATTCATAATAGATAGTATACATAGCTCAAGTGGTTTAATCCTTAGAAAAAAGGTGGTGAAAGCCTGTTAGATCAGCTGCAATTTGATTCAGTTGCGATAAGGCTGGTCTTTTATCAAGTTTTTTTTAACAATTTAATTTATAATGTAATAGAAATTATGAAGAAAAAAATAAGCCCATCACAAGCTCAAAAATATTTTAACCAAGCTATCGGTTTACCAATTTGGGAAATCGCTTATGTAGCTGATAGTATTTTCTTTTTTAAAATTGGGAAAAAGATAAAGACCACTATTCTCTCGGAAGATATGAAGTCTAAAGAACCATATAAAGATGGTGAATATGTGCTATATCTTGACGGTGATTGGCAATTTTTTGAAAAAAATAAAAATATTGTTTCTAGCAATCAATTAAAGATTGAAACAAACAAAAAATACTATGACAAAATGTATGCTTTAGAAAATTTATTAAAAAAAAATGTACTTAAAATTGTTTCAATCAAAATCTCGCAATTGAAAGCTAAGGTTGAATTTAACAATGAGTTACATTTTTTATTTCAAACTAATGAATTTGGAATGTTATCAATTACATCATTTAATGACACGCTAATCTATTATGATGATACATCGCAAAGTTTCATAAAAGAAAAATGTAGGGGTTGAGAGTACCCCTACATTATGTTGATGAAGCTAAACTTTATTTGTAAGGATTTTGAGCGCTACGTGCCCATTCAGATGCGAGACGCTTTATCTCGCCGTAGGACATGTATTCCCTTTTATACTTATCCATTTTGTGGAAGTATTTAGAGAACGCTTGTTTCTCACTAGCTGTAAGTCTTGCTCCTGCGCAGGCATTATTAAATTTTTTCTGCGCACTCTCACGGTTTTCCCGACGATCACTTGAATGTTGTTTATTAGACAACTTTACACCTCCTTTTGGTGGGTAGTGAAACTGCTCGGTATTAATATTATATCAAAAGATATCAAATAATTAATCATTACCTGATTACTAAATTTTTTATTTTTAATAAAAAAATTAGTAATCACTAACTTTAATTGAACTTGGTATACTAAAATCAACTCTGACAATAGAGTAATATATATTTTTAAAGGAATCTATGACTGCCCCAGACCCCATTTCTAAACCAACCCCACAGGACGATAATTCTTATGTAGATAGTTATCGACCTCCAGCTAAAGATACTACTCCGATCACTCCAGTTGCGCCAGTAATTCCAACTCCTCCAGTTACTCCAGCTGCACCAGTAACTCCAACTCCTCCGGTTGTACCAATCACATCAGCTCCTCCAGTGGCTCCAGCCTCAACTAAAGAGTCTGGGTCGTTGCAAGATCAAAATATTTTTTATCTTTTAGGTGTAGATGATGGCACTGATGAGGAAAAAGAGTCATTTTTAGATGAGCTTCAACAAGTAATCTGGGAAGATTTTATTGAAAGTGATGTTAAAGCATTAATTTCAGAGGAAGAGATGACCCAATTGCGTCAAATAATGGCTAAAGGTGATGGTCAGGATGTTCAAGAAGAGATGGTGGTCTATTTAGAAAAATTAATTCCTGATTTAGAAGATATCATGATGGAAAAAGCTTTAGAGCTTAAAGAAGAGATGATGTGGGAGCGTATTAATGGCATGCGTGAATACTATTCGGGTAAGCCAGAATTCTTAGCCAAATTAGATGAAGCTGAACAATTAGTTAAAAAAGACCATTGGCATCAAGCCATCGAGATATTAAACGCCATCGGTCAATAATATTTTTTATTTCCTTTATGTTAAACTGACTACCATGAGTCGGTTTAATAGATTAATAGCTAATACCAATTTGTTAATTCGTCAGTTTAAGACTAATTTAAGTTTAGATTTTGGTTCAAGTATGACGCGAATAATGGTTGATCATAAGTTAGTTTGGAATCAACCTACTTTATTGGCTTGGCACGATCGTTTGCAGGCGGTGGTAGCAATCGGTGAGCAGGCAGCGGCATTGCGCGGAAAGACACCGGTTTATATTGAGTTAATTGCTCCTATTCAAAAAGGAGTAGTCGCTGAATTAGATTACGCTGAGTATTATTTAAAGACAGTTTTAACTCAACTTCGTGAGCAGAAAAAAATTTCTACTTGGATGATGGGCAATTGTAGAGTGGCTTTACCCACCGATGCTTCACCACTAGAAAAAGATCAATTACGTCAAGTTTTAGATCGAGTTGGATTAAAAGTCAAAAAAGCAGTGAGCAAAGCTGAAGCAGTAGTGTCTTTGACTCCTTTTAAAAAAATTACTCAAAGTCACGGCATAATTAATTTTGGAGCTGAGACCGTAGATATGGGTATATTTATTGGCTCACAGTTATTTAAAGGAGTTACTTTAAATAGTACTGCTGGAAATAATTTTACTCAAGCTATTATTAATCAAGTTTTAATTAAATATCAACTTCAAATTGGTTGGAGAGCAGCGCAGCAGATTAAATATCAATTAGCTGGAAAACTAAATTTTAGCACTGAAAATTCTTCAGTGATGACTGTTAGGGGGAAAGATGCTCAAACTCAGTTGGTAAAAGTAGCTAGGGTCGAGGTTAAAAGTTTTCAGACTCAGTTTTATAGTTTAGCCAAAACTCTTTTATCAGAGTTAAAAGCCATAATTAATGAATTGCCACCAGAAATAGTTACTCAATTAGAAGAACAAGGATTTTATTTGACTGGGGGTGAAAGCCAGCTGTTAGATTGGCAAATATTGATTAAAGAATTTTGGCAAATGCCAGCAATTATTTCTTCCACCCCTCAATTAGACGTAGTAAAGGGATTAACTGATGTTTAATAATTATCAAAAGCTGTGGTTTGAGTTAGGGATAATCACAATTATTTTTATGGTGGCTGTTTTAGGTGAATGGTTGAGATTAGTACAGCCAGCGACATCATTTTTTGAACACATGCTCCAACCAGCAATAGTTAAAACTAGTGGACTGATGATCAATAGTAATCAGCCTTTTATTTTATTTAAAAAAAGTTTTAATTCAGCTCGACGAGTGCAGGAATTGGAGCAAGAATACAGTCAATCTTTAGCTAAAATTTCAGAAGTAGAATATTTAGAACAGGAGAATCAAGAACTACGACGACTTCTTCATGCTCAGGAGAAAACGACTTTGCCGGTGATTGTTGCGCCGGTGATTTCGTATGGTCAGCCCAGCATTAGTGCTGGACAAACTGATGGAGTGAAGATTGGTCAGCCGGTATTGGTCGCTGAGATGTTGGTGGGATTAATTAAATCTACTAGTACTCATCAATCAACGGTTGATTTATTGTTTCAAAACACCACTTCACCTATCTTGGTTAAAACAGAGAGCGGGGTGGAAGGATTAGTAATGGGAAATGGTAGAGATATTTTATTAACGGAAATACCTAAGGAGGCCGAGATTTCAATTGATGAATTAATTGTTACGGTTGGTCAAAAACAGATTCGACCTCAGCTGGTTATTGGCAGAATCCAACAATTAATTGATCAACCATCTTCTCCAATCAGACAGGCTATTATTCATCAAGAAATATCTTTTTATGAGGCTTTAATTGTGGAGGTGTTGCCATGATTAATTTAGGTAGATGGTTAATTAAATTGGCGTTAATTGTATTAGTGAGTTTGTTTGAAAGAGTCATGGGTTTTCCGGTAGTAGTAATGATGCTAACTAGTTTATATGCGGCACGTTTAGATCAAGGATGGCGTTGGGGCTTACTTTTAGCAGTTGGAGTATTGACCTCAACTCTATTTATGACGCCACTTTCTATAACTTGGCTAGTGATAGGTTTAAATTATATTTGGGCTAAACACGCTCAACAGTTATTGCCCAGTAGAGTTATGAGATTAATTATAGGAAGTTTAGTTGGTTCAGTGGTGTTAGTTATTTTTAGCTATGGTCAAATTTATTTAAGACAATTGGTTTATGGATTAATCGCGATTTTCATCTGTATAATTTGGTTCAAACGATATCGATTTCATTTAAAATGAGACACATAAATTATTATCATCATTTTTTTTCGGCTAGGGCTGGATGTTTAATTTTGGGAATAGCGCTCTTTTTTTTTATAATTATTGTTCGATTAGTGGATATTCAATTATTTAACGGCCAATACTTTTCAGATTTAGCCAATGATAATCGTTATTTTACAATTCAACTCCCCGCTGAAAGAGGAGTTTTTTTTGATCGCTATCAACAGCCATTAGTATTGAATAAGCGTATTTATTTAAAAACTGATGATGTAGCTGCATTGCATCCACCAACCACTTCTGTGTCTAGAGAAGAGGCCTTACAATTATTAGCGACCAACAGTGCTCAAATTAGATATGGTTTAGAGAGATATTATCGTTTTCCTCAATCAACAGCTCATGTATTAGGCTATATAGGTCCAGTAAGCAAAGAGGATTTAATAGGAGATGGATCTTTAAAAGTTAGTGATATTATTGGCAAAATTGGGCTAGAAAAAACTTTTGATCAGCAATTGAGAGGACAAGCCGGATCAGAGGTTTATGAAATTGATGCTTTAGGTAGGCGCCAGCGATTGATTTCTAAAAAGGCTGGCCAATCTGGACAAAATATTTTTACTTCTCTTGATCCTTATTTATCTGAAGTAGCACTTAAATCTTTAGCAAAACAGGTTGGGGCAGTGGTGATAATGGATGCAGGCAACGGCGAAATTTTGTCTTTAGTAAGTAGCCCAAGTTTTGATGCTAATATTCTTAGTACTCGATTGGCTGATGTGATTTTAGAAAAACAACGCCAACAACAACTTCAAATTTTACTAAATGATCCTTTAAAGATATTCTTTAATCGTAGCTTAAGCGGGACTTATCCTCCCGGATCAGTTTTTAAATTAGTTACTGCTCTGGGTGGGTTAGAAGAAGCAGCAATTGATGCCCAAACTACAGTTTTAGACGAGGGTATTCTTAAGGTAGGCGAATATGAATATACCAACTGGTATTACACTCAATTTGGTAGAACAGAAGGTGAAATTAGCTTGCGAAGAGCTCTAGCAAGAAGCAATGATATCTTTTTTTACAAAGTTGCAGAGTGGTTAGGCCCAAATAAGTTAGCTGAATTCGCTCGATTGTTAGGATTTGGTCAAGTTACCGGGGTTGAGTTGTCCAATGAAGCGACTGGAATAGTTCCTGATCCAGCTTGGAAAGAGAGAGTAATTGGTGAGCCTTGGTATTTAGGTAATACTTATCATATGGGGATTGGTCAAGGAGATATCACGGTTACCCCACTTCAAATTGCTCAAATGACTCAGACAATTGTTAATCATGGTACTCTTTGTCAGCCCACCCTACTTAAAAGCGATCATGGCGATTGTAGTGAGTTGGGGATAGCTGATGATGATTTGGAGTTGGTTCTTTTAGGCATGCTAGATGTTTGTTCTACTGGTGGCACAGCTTATCCATTTTTTTCTCATAACGAATCTTATCGAGCAGAGAACATGAGTTCACAGCAACAGATCAAAAATGGTGCTATAGCGTGTAAAACCGGCACATCTGAGTTTGGTGGAATAGATGAGAAAGGATATAGAAAAACTCATGGCTGGTTGACAACTATCATGGGTACTGCTGATATCAAAAAATTAGTAAATGAGGGCGGAGAATCTAATCATGAAATTTGGTTAGAGCAGATAAATAAAGCTGGTTTTCCTGAGAAAATAGTTATTACAGCATTGATTGAAAGCGATGAGAACAATCCTTATAAAGAGGGATCTGATGACGCTGGTCCAGCGGTGAAGGAAATAGTGGACTGGATGTACGGGAAGTAGTTATTACACCTGGTGAAATCTAAGTTTATTAAACTCATTTTATGAGTATTTCTCTTAATGAAAGACAGTTGCTTTTGGTAGCAATTTTAGCTGTGGAGGGGATCGGGCGGAAGAGTCTAAGAAGAGTTTTGCAACAACTTAAAGAGTTAAATGTTTCACTAGAAGAGTTTTGGCAACAAAAACCTGCTCAAATTTGGGAACTATGTGGTTTAAATGGTAAACAACAGCAAGGTTTGAGAAATTTTAAAAAGCGTTTTACACCCAAAAACTATTTCGGGTGGTTGAATAAACAGAATATCACTGTCATTACTAACGAAGATAAAAGGTACCCTAAATTATTAAAAAGAATTGATGATAAGCCATTAGTATTATATATAAAAGGGAGTATTTCGGGTGTTAATCAACGACCGATTGCAGTAGTAGGCACTAGAAAAATTTCGGGTTATGGTCGGACAGTTTGCGAGCAATTAGTGTCAGAGCTAGTGAGTTCTCAGGCTACTATTGTGTCCGGATTTATGCACGGAGTTGATACTTGGGCACACCGGCAAGCGATAAATCAAGGTGGCTATACAGTTGGGGTATTAGGTTATGGTTTTGATCATCTTTACCCAGTTAGTAATAGAAAATTTTTTGATGAAATGCTAGCCCAAGGTAATGGTTTTATTACCGAGTATCCACCTTGGGTTGGAGCTCATCGAGGAAATTTTCCAGAGAGAAACAGAATTGTGGCTGGAATGTCATTGGCTACTCTAGTAATTGAAGCTGGCAAAAAAAGTGGGAGCCATATTACCGCAACCTTTGCTGGAGAGTATGGTCGAGGAATATGTGCAGTCCCTGGTCCGATTACCAATCCATACAGCGAAGGAACTAAATGGTTAATAAATCAAGGAGCAAGATTAGTGACTTCAGCCAGGGAAGTGCTAGAAGAAGCCGGGGTCTATGGGGCTGATTGGAGTAAATTGATTCCAGATAAAACTAATATTAGTCAACCAAGTTTTAGCGACGAACTTCAACAGAAGGTTTATCAACAACTCTTAAATCAACCACTCCCGACCGATGAACTAGCCAAACAACTTGAGCTATCAATTCCAAATTTGAATACAGCTTTATCATTATTAGAATTAGAGGGGTATTTACACAAACAAAATAACACTTGGTTTGTTAAAAATGCTGATAGTGTACAATAAACGATTATGAACCTAGTCGTTGTAGAATCTCCTGCAAAAGCCAGAAAGCTATCAGGTTTCCTGGGTAAAGATTTTCAAGTTGAAGCTTCAGTTGGTCATATCCGTGATTTACCTAAGAAACTAGGCGTGGATGTAGAAAATAATTTTGAACCTACTTATGAAATAGTAGCAGGTAAGAAAAAAATTGTTTCTACTCTCAAAAAAGCTGCCAAATCAGCCAGTAAAATTTACTTAGCCATGGACCCTGATCGTGAAGGAGAGGCTATTGCTTGGCATGTTAAGTACTTAATTGAAAATGGTAAACCCAATAAGAAACAGCAATTTTTACGTGCTACTTTTCATGAGATTACTAAAACTGCGGTTTTGAAAGCCATAGAAAATCCGGGTGAAATTGCCCTAGACTTAGTTGACGCACAACAAGCGAGGCGAATTTTAGATCGACTAGTAGGTTATAAAATATCTCCAGTTCTATGGCGTAAAATCAGACGAGGATTATCAGCGGGTAGAGTTCAATCTCCAGCACTGCGTTTAATTGTAGAGCGTGAAAAAGAGATCGAGGCTTTTAAACCAAAAGAGTACTGGGAAGTTGATGTAGCTTTAAGTGTTGAGGATAAAAAAGCAGCTTCGTTGTTTGAAGAAGGTAAATTACCTGTGGATTTACCCGTCGATTTGTTAATAGGTCGAGTGGTGGAGCTAGATGGTGGTAAATATGAACCAACTAGTGAAAAAGATGTCGCTGGTGTAGTGTCTACTTTGAAGATTTCTAAATATCAAATTAAAGAAGTAGAAAAAAAAGAGCGTCGTCGTTCGAGTCTGCCACCTTTTACTACTTCTACTCTGCAGCAGCAAGCAGCCCATCGCTTGGGTTTTACCAGTAAGCAAACCATGCGTTTGGCTCAACATCTCTATGAAGAAGGTTTAATTACTTATCACCGCACAGATTCAAACAATTTATCTCAAGCAGCTATTACCATGGCTAGGGATTATATTGGCGATGAATATGGGGCTAAATACGTGCCTGAAAAACCAAGAGTATTTGTTAATAAATCAAAGAATGCTCAAGAAGCTCATGAAGCGATTCGAGTGACTAAAATTAAAATTACAGCTGATCAAGTTCAAGCCAAAAGCACCAAGTTTACTGCTCGTCATCAAAGACTTTATGATTTGATCTGGCGTCGATTTGTAGCCAGTCAAATGACTAAGGCCATTTATGACCAAACTAAAATTATGATTGAGGCCACGGTTAAAGAGAAGAAAGGTTATAAAAAAGCCATACTGAAATCTAATGGATCAATACTAAGATTTGATGGTTGGATGAAGCTATTTCCCAGTGGTAATGATGCTATTTTGCCAGATGTAAAAGAAAAACAAGATTTATACTATCAAGATTTGTTTGCTGCACAGAAATTTACTCAACCTCCAGCACGTTACAACGATGCTTCATTAGTTAAAGAATTAGAAAAATTGGGCATAGGCAGACCGAGTACTTACGCCAGTATTATTTCGGTTTTGGAAGACCGAAGCTACGTGGATCGTGAAGATAAAAAGTTTAAGCCAACTGCTATTGGAATTACAGTTAGTGATTTCTTGGTGAAAAATTTTGCCAATGTTGTAGATTATGATTTCACCGCTGAGCTAGAAGAAGATTTAGATCGGATTGCACGGGGAGAAAAAGAGTGGCGTAAGGTATTGGGAGTATTTTATAAACCTTTTGAAAAAAATATTGCAGACGTTTTAGAAAATGCCAAGCGTACCCAGATTCCAGTAGAAAAATTAAATAAACCATGTCCTGAGTGTGGTAAAAAAGAGGGGGGCGAGTTGGTAATTAGAACTGGACGTTTTGGTAAATTTATTAGTTGTAGTCGATTTCCAGATTGTAAATACACAGATAATTTTGAGGTAAAAGTTGACGGAGTCAGTTGCCCATTATGTCAAAAAGGTGAGGTAGTAGTTAAACGTAGTCGTCGTGGAGCTACTTTTTATGGTTGTTCTAATTATCCAAACTGCGATTGGGCTAGCTGGAAGCAGCCTAAAAAAGGTGACACCCTAACCAAGGAAGAGTGGGCGGAGATGCAAGCGGCTCGTAAAGCTAGAATGGATAAACGTAAGAAAAGCAAAGACAAGTCTAAAAAAAACAAATGAAAGTTGCACTTTTTGGCGGGGCTTTTGATCCACCACACTTAGGTCACCAACGCATTGTTGAGGAGATGATTACTCATTCTATTGTTGATGAGGTTTGGTATGTGCCAGTTTATAAACATCCTTGGGAGGATCGATTGGAAAAGTGGCAGATGGCTACCTATGAGCATCGTAAGAAAATGGTGGAATTGATTTTGTCACCTAAAACTCATCTTTATGAATATCAAGATGTGAGCTTTACTTATCCCACCTTATTACAGTTTGCTCATAATTATCCAGAACATGATTTTTCTTGGATTATTGGTGCTGATAATTTGTCTACATTTGCTGATTGGGGTCATTATCAAAAAATTATTGATGAGTTTGGAGTTCATGTCTATCCTAGAGAGGGATTTGAGTTAAAAACTGATCTACAAAGGATGAATTTATTAACCGATTTTCCCAAAGTAGTAGCTTCATCAATCATGGTTAAGAAAAAAATAAAAGCTGGTGAATCAATTTCGCAGCTTGTTGATTCGAAAGTAGAGCGATATATTTCTGATAATAAACTTTATCAATAGCAAAAAATGAATTTACAAATCCAAGACCTCCAACAAACTATTAAACAGATTATAGATTTTATTCAACAGACTTATATTGCTCAAAAAAAAGATATTGCGATTATTGCAATTTCTGGCGGGATTGATTCAGCTCTATCATTAACATTACTTGCTAAAGCGCTAGGTGCACAAAATATTAATCCAGTGATGTTGCCATACGGCGATCGGGATTTAAGCGATAGTGAAACAATATTAAGATTTAATCAAATTCCTCAAGAAAATTGGCAGGTGATAGATATTAAATCTATAGTAGATATTGCAGCAAAGACTATTGGAGTGAAGGCAGATGATAAAATCAGATTTGGCAAT
>Ga0307992_1000506_pt1 | contig 24800 bp, 20 predicted proteins | sample EllFjometagen133_FD_203162 | JGI IMG/M metagenome (GOLD analysis project Ga0307992, IMG submission 203162) | Marine microbial communities from Ellis Fjord, Antarctic Ocean - #133 | ecosystem: Environmental > Aquatic > Marine > Unclassified | place: Southern Ocean | collected 2014-10-08
CTCAATCTATTTTTGAAGATATCCAAAATGAAGATTTTCATTTAGTAATAAATAGTATTGCTATCGATGCAGGTTTTGATACACTTGGTTATTATTATCCATTCGATATGGATTATAATCACAGAATCTGGGATGGAGATAATAACGGAACTGCAATAATAGATATTGGTCCTTACGAATTCGGTTCACCTGCATTTGGCGGTATCGAGGGTTACACTTACAATCCTACAACCGGAGACCCGGTGGATTATGTTCTGCTAAAGATCAACAATCAACCAGGTGAATTCACTTTCTCGGACAGCATCGGCAACTTTGAGTACAAACTACCTGCCGGTGTGTATGATGTTTATGCAGAGCGAGTATTTTTTGAAGATGTGATCGAATATCAAGTTGAAGTATTTGATGGTGAATTTACTCAAATTTCAATTCCAATGTTTGAGACGGTGGATGTGGAAGAAAATGAGTTAATTCAAATATATAATAATTTCAACCTAATTAACTATCCAAATCCTTTTAATCCAAGTACAATTATCTCTTTCTCAATACATAATGATAGTAATGTAGAATTATCCATTTTCAACATCAAAGGTCAAAAAATAGCAACGCTAATTAAGGAACACATACAAAAAGGTAAACATACTGCGATTTGGTCTGGAGTCGATGAGAGCAATAAACCTGTTAGTTCAGGGATTTATCTTTATAAAATCAAAGTTAGTAATCAAGAATCAGTAAATCGTATGCTTTTGTTGAAATAGAAGTTTAAAAATTATGGTGTATAACAAAAGTGCCCACATTCAGATTGAGAGAAAAGCAAGAAGAACGTGGCGCACTCCAAACATTAACTGCAATTAATAGGGGTTAGCCAAGATTAATTTCAGGTGATTATATTATAATATTCTACAAATCATACAATTCTTCCATCTTCTTCATAGCATCGTTAATAATCTCTTGATCCCAACCAATATAACGAAGAGTCGTTAACTCGGAATCATGATTGAGAACTTTCATAACTGTTCTGATATCTTTGGTTTCTTTATAATAATGATAACCCCAAGTTTTTCGTAAACTATGAGCTCCTATCTTTGATACACTAATCTCTCTAGCTGCTTGATTAAGGAAACGCCAAGCATTAGAACGATCTAAGGGTAAAGAACGATTCCGAAAAGATGGGAATAACCAATCATCCAAAGTAAGTTTGTTTGTTGCTGCATACTTCTTAATAACTTTTTTTATCTTTTCAGGAGGAGAAAAGCGTTTATGTTTGCTAGTCTTTGTTTCAATCGTGTGTATGTATTCTTTGAAACGATAGTCACTATTGGAGAATACATCTGAACATTTAAGTTGTAATAGATCTGATATCCTATATGCAAAGCTTATACCCAGAAGGAATATCGTGGCATTTCGGAATGTCTTGTCCTTACCTCGTAAATATTGGTACATAATCTTAATTTTGTGCTTTGATTTGATCGGATCAACTATATTCATAAAACTCTCCACAATTTTTTTGGGATCCCAATTTTAACAACAAACTAACCTAAAAGCCTCTATTATTGCACTTCTAATACATATAGAGCTGCAAAATTTAAAGATCTCTATCTCAGACGCCACGGTGGACGCTACTACCTTATGCAAAATCCCTCTTTTCGAATAAATTAACATCACTTTAATTACTTTTGAATCATCTATTCTATGTCGACTAGCATCTGATTCTAGAGCCATATTATTTCTAATAAAAAACAACGCAACTAAAAACATTTTTGTGATGCGTTAATATTGTCCTAAACAAGCCTTATCTCCTTTGTAAAGTAGTGTTTATGAAAATAAGAAAATTATTAACTTAAAAATTACGTATTCAAGCATACATAACACCAAGGAATATAAAGGTTTAACATCAAGAAAAAAAAAGTTAACTGTGCTTTATGTAACTAATTGTTACCTAAACAAAGTGAAAAGAAGTACAAAATGAAGAAAAATTATAGATTAAAGGAGTACTAATTGTTAACAAGTAAGGAATTATAGAAACGGTTATGAAGGCAGTTTACACACGATTTATTAACTTTTGCCAAAACCGAGAATAGCCGTCATTAGATGTATATCACTACATAATGAGAATATCAAGCAGTCAGGTGTAGTTATAAACCTTTATAATCCTGATTTATCTCTAAAAGATTGTAGGTTGAATTGTATGAGATTATAAGCCAGTGCCAAGTGCCCCTGGCGAGGTTACCCCAAAAAGCGACAATTCAGATGATATTGAAGACCAATTTGATTGTGAAGAGCTGTAAGATATTAGATATGAGAATAATTAAATTCGTAACCTACTTAAAATGCACCTTAATCGCAATACTATCTTTAAAGTTTAGAATGGAAGGTCAGCTGCAATCCAGGTGATCGGACGGGATATAATCTCAAATAGTGATATAAGGGGATGACGCAACATAATACAGATTGTGTTGCGTGGGATAAACGTAGGTAATACGTTTGAATGTAAGGAGATAGGATAAATTGGCAACAGCCATTCTTCAAGTTTGAAGCGTTTTACGCAACTCAATTGGGTAAAATTGTCCATTTTCAAGATACTCTTTCGAATATAAATTATCAGTACATTTTGATACTTTGATAAATCAAGACCCGGCATACTTTGGGTTCAAATCCCATCATCCACCCCATAGTAGCAGGTATAATTCATTTACATACAATGATTTATACCTGCTTTTTGTTGTTTGGAAATGAACTCATCGTTGTGAAATTATTTGTTTATAATCTTTTCTAATATTGATTAATCAATCTTTTTTTTACTTCAATTATTCTATCTTTCAAGTAAGTATCTCCAACGAATTTTTATGCTTCAACAAAATTCTTAAGAAATAGATAAATGATCAGCAAGTTATTGTAATAAAGTAAGGTGATGGCAAGTGAAGTCTTTGTAAATCAACATCTCGCAATAGGTTAATTGTTTCTTCGAGATTATCAGTACTAATTAACCCTGTTGATTTATTAATGATCAGAAAATTCGTAAATTTTAAACTTTTAGTTTTTGCTACTATTTTATTCAATTCTAATAAGATCTTTTCTGGGTTGCATTTATTAATTAACAAAGTCTAAATTGATTATTTTAATAAAATATTATAGCTTTATTAAGGAGTTTCTTAATCAAATGTAAGTTAATAATCACTAATAAATTTGTCTAAGGTTCTGTAATCAAACTTTCTATGCTTGCGTAAACTCTATTGCGAAGTTCTTCTACCGAAAGATCATTTACTATTTTACTCACTATTGGATCACCAAATTTTATGGTAATAGTGGTTGGTGTAATATTCCAACTTCCCTTTGGTTTTAATCTAAACAACCCTGATAATCCGATGGGAATAATATCGACACCAGCTTTTTTTGCCAGCATGAAAGGCATCTTTTTAAAAGACTGCATTTTACCTGTTAGTGTCCTGGTTCCTTCAGGTAAAATAGCAATAGAAGTACCTCTTTCCAATAGATCATTTGCTTTCTTAATACTCCGCATTGAAGAATAAATGTTATCCCGCTTTATTGGAATAGCTTCCAACCGCGTTATCAACCAGCCATAGAAAGGCCATTTAAATTGATGATGTGCTTCTATGCCTTTGAAGTAGATTGGAATGTAAGCTTTTAATAGTGGTACATCGAACAAGCTGACATGATTAGACATTAAAAGATATGTTTTTGATTTGTCTATATCAGTATTGCCCTCCACTTTAACATTGATAAACATTACTTTAAAAAGTAATTTTAATGCACTTTTGATAAATGGATCTAGTTTTTTTAATGGTATGATGTATGTAAGTAAGATTGCTATAATACTGAATATTCCAAAGAAAATAAAACCTGAAGTCCATAAGAACAACGAGCGAACGTGTTTCATTTCCAGAGAATCTCAATATCCTGATGCAAACATTCAACTTCTACAGGTGTGATGCCAATCAGCTCACCATCGGGAGTTAGAACTTTTGGTGGATCTGTTGTGATCTTGATATGTTTAGCGGTAAAAGTTTCTACTTCAGGGAGATGAATATGCTCACCAGTAAATACTTTTGGAAAAGCTTTTAACAGTCCAATCCTACATAATTTATTCAAAAGAGTAATGTCAAATAATCCGTCATCGATCTTAGCATTCGGTGCCATAAAAAAATTTGCTGTATAAGTTGTATTAGATACTTCAACAAAAATATTATTTCTTTCCAGTAATTTCCCATCAAGCTCAATTTTGAGTTTAAAAGATCTTAACATCAGCATCTGATATAGCACTCCCAAAGAGTACGAAATATTACCAAGACCCTTGAGTTTTTTGGCAGTTTTAGTTACATCAGCTACGAACCCCAAGCCTAGAATATTCAGGAAGTAATATGACTGACCGTGACTAGTGAATTTGCCGACATCCACTTTTCTCGGTTTCATTTGAGCAATTATCTCAACTGCTTCTTTCCATTTGGTAACGTGTAATTCAAGATCTCTGGCAACGGCATTTCCTGTACCGATAGGTAGTATCCCCAAAGGTGGTTTTTCATCAGTTGAATTCAGATAATAACCGTTGATAACTTCAAAGAGGGTTCCATCTCCACCAGCTGCTATGATTGCATTGTAAGTTTTGAGATTTGCATTTTTCATTATTTCAGTTGCGTGTTCTGGGTAATCAGTAAGTTGCAAGTCAAATTCAATGTTATGCTTTGAGAATTCTGCTTCAACTTCTGGTAAAATATTCTTTGCTCTTCCATGTCCGGCAAATGGATTGTAAACTAACAACACTTTCATATTACATCCTATCATGATCTTTTTGCATAAATATAAATATCATTTTAAGTAGTCAAATGTTTTATTGATTATATATTAATGATTAATAATATATTAAGCGAAAATAAGATAAAATTAAACCAGTTCATCTACAAAAATATTTAATACAACGTCAATTATAAAACTAGTTCACACTAAATAATAAATAATTGACGAAAAATCAGTGTCTTTTTTTTTCAATTAATGAAAAATAATAAAGCTCAAGATCTGAGAAAAGTTATTCAGTACCTGTCTTTAGGTATAACGCTCATAGTTGTAGTATTACTGATAAATGGTGTTTTAAACAGTGCTCACGGCTTTTGTCCCTACGCAAGTATCTGTTTTGGAGTGATGAGTGCAAAGCTCTCATTCGGGGTATTATTATTTCCCATCGCCGTGATTGCAGGACTTCTAATAGCTGTTACCACTATCTTCTGGGGAAGAAGATTCTGCGGTTATGTTTGTCCATTTGGAACAGTGCAGGAAATGATCTTCAGCTTAAATCCAAAATCCCGAAATAATCGGCAATTACAGTTGCCAATCTGGCTGCATCGTTTCTTGAAAGTATTTAAATATATAATTTTATTTATTACTATCCTGGCAATATTCCGTTCGGTGCAATACGGGTATATGCGGTTCTGTCCTGTTCTGGCAGTATCAAATCCTTTTGGCATCACGATATATTCAGCTTTAACTTTATTCGTAATATTTGTCGTTGGTTTCTTTATCAATCGTTTCTGGTGCAGGTATTTATGTCCTTACGCTGCCTTGATGAACGTATTTCAATATATCGGCAAGATCCTAAAAGTTCCTTCCAAACGGATCCAGGTAAATGAAGAACTATGTCGTAACTGTAAACTTTGTTCAAAAAACTGCCCGATGCAGATAGATGTTCATGCTCAAAAACGTGTAACAGACGTAAATTGTATCTTTTGCCTCAAGTGTTTGCAAAGCTGTCCGGCAGAAGATGGGATCGAGATAAAGAAAATAAAAAAAAATTAGTGATTTATGGATTGCTAATTGCATAAAAAATTAATAAAAATTATCGGAGAAAAAAATAATGAAAAAATGGATACTTATAATAGTTGTCTTAATGACAGCCGTGTTCCATGTTTTTGCCGAAACTGGTGAAAAGTTGGAATTAACCAGCTATTCCGGTAAATTAAGTAAGACGGAAGATACCTGGTTTTTAAATACAGGTGAAGAAGTAATCCAGCTTTCTCTTGCTCCGGATGAATTTTTCAAAGTGAATGAGATTGAATTAGTTTCTGAACTGGAACTAACTGTAACTGGTATCAGGCAGGAAGATGTATTTGTTGTATATACGCTGCTCATTGCAGAAACCGAATTAAAATTGAGGAATGAACTTGGAAAAATTTTATGGCCCTACCATATTGATCCCAAGGGTTGTATCGGCTGTAGATTATGTGTAAAAAGATGCCCGTATGGTGCGATTTCCATGCAGAAAGGTATTGCCGTTATTGATGTAGACAAATGTACCGGTTGTGGGATCTGTGCTAATGGCGATGGAAAAAGATATAAAGGCTGTCCGGTTGACGTAATAAAGCAGACTGAGTAAATTTTTATTATATTGGAATAGAAGAACATGAAAAAATACTTGTTATTCATCTTTATCATCGCTCTTGGGTGTACTGATAACCTGGGTAAAACTACATCTTTTAATGAGAAGCCCCTGATTATGATTTGGCGCGTATGCTCAAATTTATGAAATTTTACATTTTTAAAGCCAGTACCAATCTGCACTGGGAATTTATTGAGAAAGAAGTAAACGAAGAAAATATATAGATATAGATTTTTCATAATTTCTAAAAAAAATTAACTGCGAAGTTGCATCTCTTATCGGTTTTAGCTACAATAATTCTACAATTTGAACAATTTGATAAAATATTCAAAAAACATTTGACATAATTTCTCTATTTAAATTTTTGAACTTATGAACGAAAAGTTCAAATTGGAAAAGGAGGAATTATGGCTCGTAGAGAGGAGATTTTAAGAGCTGCCCAGAATGCCTTCCTGAAGTATGGAATTGAGAAAATAACTCTGGATGATATTGCTCAGGAATGCGGCGTTAAGAAAACTGCACTTTACTACTACTTCAAAAACAAAGATGAAATTATGATGGAAATGATTCTTTTAAGACTTAGCGAATTTGAAACGCAAGTAAAAGAAGCGGTAGAAGCAGCTGAAAATGTGCGAGAAAAACTGCGTACATATATGAAGATGAAGATCAATCTGATGAAAGAAAATATGCCTTTTATAAAACTATTAGATAAGGAATTTTTACCTGCCAGAGCTAAAGAATTCATGCAATTGCATAAAGTTCGAATCATGGAAGCAGATTTTTGTTTGGTAAAAGAAGTGATATTACAAGGCATCAAAAATCATAAAGTTTCTTTCAAATTAAACGATTCTTTGGTTTTAATGATCTTGGGAGTAACTCACGGTGCATTCGTAGGACGGTATTTGGAAGAAGCTAATTGGAATATTGATGAGATGATTGATACAACTATCGAAGTTATATTTAAAGGAATAGAATAGAGAGGATTTTAATGAAACGTAATTTAATTTCATTTTCAATGCTTTTTCTCGCTCTTACATTATTCAGTCAAACTTCATTGACTCTGAATGAAAGTGTGGAAATCGCCAAAGAAAACAACAAAGAGCTACAGAAAGCTCGGGAAGAAGTGGGTAAATACCGTCAGGAATACAATAATGTTCGTGGAAATCTGTTTCCGCAAATTACACTTTCTGGCGGCTACCAATATAAACATATGAAGCTGCCGGATTCAGCAGTATTTGATATTAATTTTACAGATATGTTGAACTCAAATAGTTCAGATTTTGAAAACGCAACTGCAGGGATTTTGGATGGAATGCTTCCAAGTGAAACATCAGACGAAAAATCTTTTGCAGGAACAGTTTCGCTCAGTCAGGTTGTCTTCATGGGTGGGAAGTTGATCAATGGTATCAATGTTGCAGGGAAACTTTATCATTTGCAGGAAAAGAAGTATTTCTTGGATGAACAGAATCTTATCTTCAGTACGACTGATCTTTATTACAAAACCAAACTAGCAGCTGAGGTAGCCGAAATCCAAGCTGATGCTTTGGATTTTGCTAATTTGTATTTCAAGCAGGTTTCTGATATGTATGAAGGAGGTTTAGTATCAGAATATGATATGCTGCGAGCCGAATTAGAAGTGCAAAAATTGGAACCGGATGTGTTGGAAGCTGAGAAGAATTCTAAACTTGCAATGGAAAGTTTTGCTAATCATTTGAACCTGGATGATCCTGATCTTGAGCTGATTGATGATACTGGCCTTCCTGAAATGGAAAAAATTGATTTGAATAGTGCAGTTGAAAGTGGATTAAAAAAACGCATGGAAATTGAACTCTCTGAAATTGGTGTAGATGTAAGTAAAGTGATGTTGCGCTATGAAAAAGGTAACTTTTTACCAAACATTGGTATCACAGCAGATTACACTTATTTTGGAGCTGATGAAAAGAAGATTGAAAGTAATGACTGGGGTAATTCATATCAAGTGGGAATTGGGTTTTCCATGCCTTTGTTCACTGGATTTTCTAATAGTTCCAAGATTAAAAAAGCGAAGCATACTCTTAATCAATCGAAGTTGGATCATCGCACCTTAAAGGAAATGATCGAACTCGACATAAGGAATTCCTATTGGCAGTTACAGGCTGACCTTGAAAAAGTGAATGTTCAAACCAGAAACGTGAAACTAGCTACAAAAGGTTTGGGAATTGCCAATGCTCGTTATGAAAATCAAGTTTCAAATCAATTAGAAATTATAGATGCGCAACTACAATTGAAAGCTGCTAAACTAAGCTTTATGAATGCCAAATATGCTGCTGTGATCTCGTATACTAAACTGCAGAAAGCAATGGGCAGAGAATTATAAAATGAAAAGCGAAACAGTCATTCTGAGGAATTCTTCTTGCTTTTCCCATGAAGAATCTATTCTTTCAAAGACTCTTCGTCGTATGCCTTTGCGAGTAATCCTCAGAGAGACGTGGAATTAAATAAAATATTAACGGAGATAAAAATGAAATCAAAATTGATGATCTTATTTGTAATAGCAGCGATACTTTTTCTTGGTTGTGCCAGACAAGAAGAAGTCGAATCTAAAAATATGGAGCAGATCTACAAAGAGGAAGGAATCCCTGTGGAAGTGCAGGTTATGAAACCCGAAACCTTCATCAAAGAATTATCTTTCAATGCCAATCTCAGTGGTATCCGCCAGTCCGCAGCTGCAGCTATGATAGGCGGCAGAATAGAAAAAGTGAACGTGAAAGTGGGAGATTATGTAACTAAAGATCAGGTAATGTTCGAATTCCCAGAAGATGCACCAGCTGGACAGTTAGTTCAGGCCAAATCGGCTTTTGAAATGGTTGAAGCAACTTTTGCTAGAATGCAGAATCTGTATGCAAAAGGTGGAATTTCTAAACAAGAACTGGAAGGTGTTGAAACACAGTACAAAGTTGCGGAAGCGAATCTGGATGCCGTAATGCAAATGCTGAAAGTACGTGCCCCAATTGAAGGATATGTGATTTCTATTAATGTGCGCGAGACAGATGGCGTACACGCTGAAGATGTATTGGCTTTTGTATCTCAAACTAATAAGATGAAGGCTCGTATCTGGGCTACAGAAAAAGAAGTTTGCCAGATCAAGAAAGGTAAGAAAGCTACTGCAATTTGGAATAACTTCACTCTTACAGGTGAAGTTACAGAAGTTGCAATTGCTATGGATCGAGGACACAATGCTTTTGCTGTAAATCTAGAATTTAACAATACTAATAATCTGTGCAAAAGCAACGTTATCGGTGAAATATCCATCCAAACCTACAAAAATAATAATGCTTTTATTATTGCCCGTTCAAATGTAAAAAATGATGTAAACGGGAATTTTGTCTACAAAGTAGAATCAGAAAAAGCTGCCAAAACTTACGTTGATATTGGTCAGGAAAATGGTGGATTTGAAATACTCAATGGAATTTCCGAGAACGAAGAAGTAATCGTGAAAGGTTTGAATCTTGTATATGATGGAGCTAAAGTGAAAATCGTTACCAATGGCCATTAACCAATTTACGGAGTAAATTATGTTTTTATCAAAAATATCAATAAACAGACCAATTCTAATCACAATGGTTCTGGCAGTTTTTATCGTATTCGGTGCCATAGCATATTTCAGTTTGTCGCTGAACTTGATGCCGGAAGCAGATATTCCATTTGTAACTATTCAAACTATTTATGCGGGAGCTGGACCAAATGAAGTGGAAAATCTTATCAGTAAAAAAATTGAAGATGCTGTTTCCACAATTAGTAAAATTGACTATATGGAATCATATTCCATGGATAATGTTTCTATATTAATGATAGCTTTTGAGTTAGGAAAAGATATAGATATTGCTGTGGCAGAGGTTAAACAGAAAGTTGATGCAATTAGTCGCAGTCTTCCTTCGGATGCAGACAAACCCAGCGTAGATAAAGTTGACTTCACTGCTTTCCCGATCATGGATATGATTCTAACTGGAAACCAAGATGGACGTGAACTTTATGAAATTGCGGATAAACAGCTTAAAGACAGATTATCCCAAATTGAAGGTGTGGCCTCGGTAGATATTAATGGTGGTCAGAAGCGTGAAATTCATGTGAAATTGGATGATCGGGTAGTATATCAAAATATGATTTCGCTTCCACAACTTACTCAAATACTTTCAGCTCATAATATGGATATGCCCGGTGGGCAATTCCAGCAAAAGGATCAGGAATATTCCGTACGTTTGGAAGGTGAACTGGCTTCTATAAATGAGCTTAATGATTTGGAAATTCCCACTGCTTTTGGATTGAAGAAGTTAAGGCAAATTGCAGATGTGCAAGATAGTGGAGAAGAAATCCGTAAACGTTCAATATTCTTTAATAATATTACCAAAGAACGAAAAGAAAATGTGGTGCAGCTTTCTATCGTAAAAACTTCCGATGGAAATCCTGTAAATGTTGCTAAGGATGTTAGAAAGGAAATTGAAAAGCTTAGACAAATATTACCGGAAGGGACTGAATTAACAATTGTAAGCGATGATTCTGACTATATAAAAAGTTCAGTTAGCGATACGCTGAATAATGTTTTTCTGGGAATTCTGTTCACTGGTTTTGTTCTTTTATTTTTCCTTCATGACATTCGTTCTGCCATAATTGTAGCTATTGCAATGCCTACTTCGATAATCTCAACTTTTATGGTGATGCAATGGGCTGGTTTCAGCCTGAATATTTTATCTTTGATGGGCCTGTCCACATCGGTGGGAATTTTAGTAACCAATTCGGTGGTTGTGCTGGAAAACATCTTCCGGCACAAAGAGATGGGACATAGCAGGCGAGTTGCTGCAGACATTGGTACAGCCGAAACAACTGTTGCTGTCCTTGCTTCTACGCTTACAAATATTGTAGTGTTTCTTCCTCTGGCGATGATGGATACCATGGTCGGACAGTTTATAAAAGAGTTTGCTCTCACCGTGACTTTTGCAACAGTTTTTTCGCTGATAATCTCTTTTACTCTCACACCTATGCTGGCTTCTATCCTGATCCCTGAAGAACGAAAAACAAATAAAATTGGTGAAGCAGCAGAACGGATGTTTCATAGTTGGGAAGCCACTTATCGCAAAATTCTATCTTTCATTCTACACACCAAATGGAGATCAGCAGCTGTTACCATTTTGGCTTTTGTCCTCTTCATTGGAACGATGAAGATAGTGGGATCTAAATTAGCTTTTGAACTTTTACCAAGTTCGGATGAAGGTAAAATTCAAATCAATTATGAATTACCGGTTGGTTTTAATTTGAAACAAACAGCCGATATGTATAAAGATATTGAAGAGATCGTTATTCAGCATGAAGAAGTTCAGCAGATATTAGTAAATCTGGGTAGTCAAGGTCGTATTGATGAAAGTGTGAATCTGGCTTCCATGACGGTAACTTTGGTAGATGTGAAAGATCGTGAAATTTCTACCGATAATATGGTGACAATGTTGATACAAGAGCTATCCAGTCTTTCCAATGTAAAAATAAAAGTCTCTCCACAATCTTCAATGGGTGGAGGTGAATCTCCAATTGAATTTTACTTGAAGGGAACTAATATGGATCAGTTAACGCAAATAACTGAGAAATTTCTTTTTGACGCTAAAGAATTGAACGGACTTATCAATTTTGACAGTAACCTCAAAACAGGAAAACCCGAGATCACCCTGGTCCCGTATCGTGATAAACTAGCAGCATCAGGACTCACGATCTACGATCTGGCTCTTACATTACGCTCATCTGTGGGTGGAATGAATGCAGCTTCTTATCGAGAAAAAGGTGAAGAATATGATATGATCATTTCTTTAACAGATGAATCGGTTGATTCTCCCGAAGAAATCAAGAATATTCCTGTGGTGGGACCAATGGGAGTGTACCGATTATCTCAACTTGCTGAAGTAAAGTTTACAAGTGGAGCCACTATGATTGTGCATCGCGATAAAATAAAATCTGCAAAGTTTACTGGAGATATAGCTGCTGGTGCAGCTTTGAGTAATATTGTTAATTCTCTGCGAGCTTTACAGGAAGAGACTGAACTTCCAGAAGGCTTCAGCTTTAGTTGGGGTGGGACCAGTGAAATGATGGAAGAGAATATACTCGAAATGGGTAAAGCTTTAATGATAGCGATCTTACTTACTTACATGTTGCTGGCGGCAATTCTGGAAAGTTTTACCAAACCATTGCTCATTCTCATGACGATGCCTTTGGCACTTATTGGTGTAATTATTATTCTATACATCACTCACTTGAATCTTGGTATGGTGGTGATGATGGGAATAATTATGCTGTTGGGAATTGTGGTAAATGCTGCAATTTTGATTATGGATTACACTCAGAAGTTGCGCGAACAGGGTAAAACTACCAAAGAAGCATTGTTGGAAGCAAGCCCGACCAAACTTAAACCGATTCTTATGAGTGCAGTTGCAATTATTTTTGGAATGCTGCCGATGGCTATAGGGATCGGAGAAGCTGGTGCTGAGATGCGTCAACCGCTTGGTATCGTTAGTATTGGTGGAATTATTGTATCAACTATTATGACGCTTTACGTGATTCCTGCAATGTACTTGATAACTACCAAACGTAATGTAAAAAATGTAGAAAAAGTATAAATCGTAAATATTTTACATTAGACCTTCCAGGTTTTTGTAGCTTGGAAGGTTTTTTATTTGGTTCAATATCCAAATTTCCGCTTGACGTTTGTTTACAAATATAAAACATCCAAAAAAAAATCTTAAGGAGCAAAAATGGATAGAATCGAATTATTAAAAAAACTTACTTTAGAATCAGGGATTTCCGGAAGTGAAAATAAAATTTCTGAAATCATGAAAAATGAATTGAAGCATTATACTTCTCTCAACAAAGATAATATGGGCTCTTGTATATTTGAATACAAGGGCAGTAGTGCTAAACCCAAAGTAATGTTCGTTGCACATATGGATGAAATTGGCTTCATCGTTGCCGATATACTTGATTCAGGGTTTCTTAAAATTCAAAGTATCGGCGGCTGGAATCCCAATACACTTCTCTCTTCACCTGTTGAGGTTATCAATTCCAGGGGAGAAAAATATCCCGGCATTATTGGTGCGATCCCGGTTCATTTTCTTAAAAATAGACAGGATGCAAAACCTGAGATAAATAATATGTTCGTAGATATCGGTGCAACTTCCAAAGAAGATATTGAAAATAATTTTGGAATTCAACTCGGTGACCAGATCGTTCCGGTAACTAATTTCCATTATAGCAAAAAGAATAGACGTATGTTTTCCAAGGCATTTGATGATAGAGCAGGAATTGCAGCTGTTATTGAGATAGGAAAGATACTGGCAGAAAAAGAGCATTCGAACACCGTTTATTGTGTAGGTAGTGTTCAGGAGGAAGTTGGAACTCGTGGAGCAAGTACGATTGCAAATTATACTGATGCCGATATTTGCATAGTTTTGGAAGGTGCTCCAGCAGATGATATTCCCGGAATTCCATATTCATCACAAACCGGAGTTGGCAAAGGTGCTCATGTTCGCCTGTTTGATCCTACAATGATTGTAAAAAGTGAATTAAAGGATTTTATAATTGAATGTGCAAAAGCCAATAATATTAAGATCCAACTAACTGTACGTAAAGGAGGTGGAACTGATGGCAGACAATTTCATGTTGCAAACCAGGGAATTCCTACTATCGTACTTGGAATACCTGTTCGTTATGCTCATAGCCATAACTGTATTTCTTCAATGGATGATTTTGACGAACTAATAAAATTAATTGATAAAATTGTAGAAAAATTAGATGAGAAGCAATTAAGAGAAATATTGAAATAAAATTCATACGTTACCTTTGCAATGGTTGGACTTGACTTCACGGGAGCGAAGCTACAGTGGAGTTAAGAGCAATGTCTTCAATAATGTGTTACCTTCACAATGGTTGTAAACCTTGCGAAAGGTGACAAAAGTAGCTAACATTAATTTTGCGAAGGTCAAAAAAAAAGTAATAAGTTATAACACCTTCGCAAAGTGTTATATTTATTTACATCTCCAAAAAAAAATTGACAGAAATCACTAAATAAATTTCATACGTACCGAACGGTCGGTTTTATACAGAAAAACGACTAAAAGGAGGTTTCTTGTCTGGTAAAGAGAAGATTATTAAAGCTGCTTTGAAGATATTCATGATCAAAGGTTATTCTGCCTCTTCCATGAGTGATGTGGTTGTGGAGGCACAACTTTCTAAAGGTGGTATCTATTATCATTTTAAGAATAAAAAAGACCTGTTCCTGCAATGTATAGATTTTATGTTCGAAGAATATAAAAGGTGGAAGCTGGAGACATATTCTGATTCTATAAACATTAAGGAAATCCTGCAAACATACCTGGGCTCACTGGCAATGATCCATGAATTTGTAGGTCACCTAACCGGGACAGAAGAAGCAAATATTGATGATTTTTATAAACTGATGATGGAAGGTTTTTCTAAGTTTCCCGAGATCAAGGAAAAACATAATACCACCAATGAATCAATTATGAAACGATTCACTGAGTTGTTAAAAATTGCACAGGAAGATGGGATCATTAAGTCGGAACTTGATTGTTCTTTTCTAGGATTTATGATCATAGCTATAGCAGAAGGAACTATAGTATATCATATGTTGAGTAAAGAGATAGATTTGGAAATTGTGGGAAATAAACTTTTTAAAACTTTATGGACAGGTATATCGACAGAAAAAGTGAATTAAGATAAAATGAGGTATAATATGAAAAAAATAGTCTTACTTATAGTTGTATCATTGTTACTTACCATACTTTATGCAACGGAGATAGGTCTTGAGGAAAGTGTAAAACTAGCTCAAGAGAATAATAAGGAAATACAAGCTGCAGAATTTTCCTTAAGATCAGCAAATTGGGGAAAATTTGATGCTTTCTCAAATTTTCTACCGAGAGCTTATTTCAATTCTGCCATGGTAAGAATTGATGATGAAACATATGACGAAGCAATAGAAATCATGCAGGTTCCTGTGTTTAGTCAAATGGGAATTCCAACGGGAGATTTTATTCCATTCTCTGCTGCTGCAATGGGTACGGGATTTTATAAAACTTCTTACACAAATAAGATAACAATTCAGCAGCCGATCTTCAATGGTGGTAAGGTGATACTGGGATATCAGTTGGCAAACCTGGCTAAACAGCAAGTAGAAATAGCTTTAGAGAATAAAGAGCTTGATACGTCTTATGCTGTAGCTTCCACATATTTTGGTTTTTTGAAATTAAAAGATATTCAAGAGCTTACTCAAAAAAGTTTATTATCCAGTATTTCACACCTGGAAAAAGTTGAGAAGAATTTTGAAGTTGGAACTGCCAAGAATTCTGATGTTCTGCAATGGAAGGTAAAACTGAATAACGATAAAACATCCAATTATGAAGTTGAAAACGGACTTACCGAGTTATTGTCTTTCTGGAGAAGCTTGATTGGAGTTGAGGATAAAATCCCAGCTAAAATAAAATTGAAAAAATATAACATAGAAATTGATAATTATGCAGCTTTAAATGAGAATGAGATCAATGATTTAAAGCAAGAGTTCCTAAAAAAAGTAGAGATCAACAGTCCAACTTTAAGTAGCATAGATCTGGCTAACAAAATGATGAAGAAGAGCTATTGCATGGCAAAAGGGAATTTCCTCCCATCATTAAATTTACAGTTTGATTATCAGTTCGAGAGTGATGATGAATTCGATTTTTCTGGAGATGATAACTGGAATCTGGTTGCCGCTGTTTCGATGCCGCTATTTACCGGAGGTTCCAATTTCTCTAAAGTAAAACAGGCAAAATATGAATTACTCAAAACCCAAAAACAAACAGAATATGCTGAAGAAAATTATCTGGTAGCTGCTGAGAATGTTTACAATAAATTGATCACAAATGCAAGGATTGTTCAAGACAATAAATTGGCATTGGAATTTGCTAAAGAAAATCACAAAATAATAAATCAATTGTTTGAGCAGGGAATGGTTACAAACAGTGAACTTTTGGATGCAGAGACAATGCTGTTTGGCAGCGAGATGAATCTTATTTCATCTTATTATGATTATATTCTCACAAAATTTGAAATGAAAAAATATAAAGGCGAGATGGAGGAATAATGTACAGAAAGATATTTATACTTATATCACTGGTTTTATTAATTTTAGTTGGATGCCAGGATAAGAAAGTAGTTAAGAAAGATAATGGATTCTCGGGTAAACGTAACGTGAAAACTATAACTGCAAGAAGGGGTGAGATCGACGATTATTTAAAATATTCAGGAAAAGTTGAAGCAGAAACTGTCGCCAATGCCAGTCCTTCAATGTCAGGTAAAATAGAGAAGCTGTTTGTAAAAGAAGGCGATCATGTAAAGGTTGGAGATTTATTGGTAAAATTGGATGAAACGCAATTGGAACAAACAAGAATACAATATAAAATTGCAAAGAAGAATTATTTACGAATGCAAGAACTTCTAAAAAGTGATGCCATTGATAAACAGACTTTCGATGAAGTAGAAGCTGGATACAGCGTAGTAAAATCTACTTATGAATTCATGCTGGATAATATTGAAATGAAGGCTCCAATCTCAGGGATAGTTACATATATCTACAAAAAGGAAGGAGAAAAATTTGATTCGATGATGGATCCTTTTCTAATTCGTATTGTAAATTCCGAGAAATTCATAGCTAAATTGCAAGTCTCTGATAAAGATATTAATAGAGTTAAAAAAGGACAGAAAGCCATTATTTCAGTTGATAATTCTGAAGCAAAAATGAAAGGTTTGATTTCCTATGTATCATTCGAAGCAGAAATGATGTCGGGAACTTTCCCCATTGAAATATCAATAAAGACTAACTCTAATTTGTTGAAACATAACCAATTTGCGCGGATCTCAATAGTTACTCAATCTTCTCTTGATGCTATTATTGTTCCTCAAAAAAGTGTAGTAGAATCAAATTATGTTTTTGTTGTTGAAAACGGAATAGCAGAGAGACGTAATGTGATTTTGGGTATTGGGAATGAAGAAGAGATAGAAATAGTTAGTGGAATTTCAGAAGGTGAAGTGATAATTATTTCTGGAAGTACAGGCCTGAGATCAGGTGATAAAGTAAAAATTAAAAATTGAGAATGATAGATAAATGGAGTAAATTATGAAATTACCAGAATTCTCGGTAAATAGAAGAATTACAATACTTATGCTGACAATCCTCATCCTGATCCTGGGTGGTATATCGTTTACAAAACTGGGATTGGAAATGTTCCCTGATATGGATTATCCGGTCATTTCCATAATTACACCTTACAATGGTGCTTCCTCACAGGATGTGGAAGAGACAGTAACTAAAACCATAGAAACAGCGATTGCCTCTGTTAAAAATATTAAGAACATGAAATCAGAAAGTATGGAAAATGCTTCTCTGATCATGGTTGAATTTAATTGGGGAACTAATCTTGACTTTGCAGCCCAGGATCTGAGAGATATGATTGATCAGATCGCTGACTATCTCCCGGAAGATGTTTCACGTCCTCTTGTGATGAAGTATAATTTATCGCAAATGCCGATATTGATGTATGGAGTTACCGGTCCTGAAGACACTTATCAATTGCGGAAAACATTAGAAGATGAAGTTGCTACAAAACTAAAGCAGTTATCAGGTGTGGCATCTGTAATGGTAATGGGTGGTGATGAACTTGAAAAGCAGGTCATTGTTGATAAAGCAAAATTGGAGCTATATAATATTTCAATTGATGAAATAGTACAGATTATTGCTGCCGGAAATCTTAATATGGCAGCTGGATATGTTCAGGACAGGAAGGAAGATTTTCTATTGCGAACAGTTGCACAGTATCAGACGATTGATGAAATACGGGATCTTCCAATAAGAATAACTAACAAGGGAAACACAATATATTTAAAAGATATTGCCCAGGTGGATGAAGGCTATAAAGAGAAAAGATATCACATTAGAACAAACTCTAAACCAACGGCTATGATGATGATCTCTAAGGAATCCGGAGCTAATACAATAACCGTAGCTAATGTTGTAAGAGAGGAGATGAAGAAGATCCAGAGTGAACTAAAGATTGAACTTGAGTTCAATGATATTATGGATATGAGTCTCATGATCTCAAAAGTTACAACGGGTGCAATGTCTAACCTTATCATTGGCGGAATTCTTGCTATCGCAATTATGTTCCTATTCCTTAGAAATTGGCGGCCAACTCTGGCAATTTCGTTGGCAATTCCAATCTCGGTTGTTGCTACAATGATTCCTGTATATCTAGCTAAATTCTCTTTGAATATAATGACTTTAGGAGGTCTGGCCCTGGGAGTAGGAATGCTGGTTGATAACTCAATTGTAGTTATTGAAAATATTTATCGGCATATGGAACTGGGGGAGAAGAAAGTAAAAGCGGCAAAAATCGGTGCTTCGGAAGTTGCAATGGCGATAACTGCCTCTACACTTACAACCATAGCAGTATTTTTCCCTATGATCTTTGCCGAAGGTATGACCGGTATCCTGGTAAGAGGACTTGCACTTACAGTAGCTTTTTCTCTGGCAGCTTCTCTATTTGTCTCACTTACAATTGTACCGGCAATTGCTTCTGTTATCTTCCGTAAAGCGGTAAATAGACCGGAGCATGATAAATCAGAAAAAATGTTTGATGGGATAAAGAGAAGATATATCGGGTTGCTTAATTGGGCTTTGGATCATAAAGGTAAAACGATCATTATTGTTGTTGTATTGCTAATTATCTCTTTAATAATTCCTTTTACTGGAATTATCGGAGCTGAATTTATGCCGGAACAGGATATTCCCATTATGGCGCTGCACGTAAATGCTCCAGTTGGAACTTCACTGGAGGAAACTGATGATATTGTTCGTCAGATAGAAGATGCATTTATGCAGGTTGAAGGAGTAAGACATGTAATGTCACTGGTCGGTCCTATGTCTGATGCTTCGGCACAGGCAGATCCGACAAATCCTCAGGAAGTTAATGAAGCTCAGGTTTATGCCAGGCTGGAACAACAGAGTGACAGAGAAATTTCTTATGCAGAGATCCAGGCTAAAGTTCGTAAGATGATTCCCAATATAGAAGGTGCTGAAGTAAATTTCCTTTCTCGTGACCAAATGATGGGAAGCGGACAGACAAACCCAATAGAAATAAAGATCTTTGGTAAAGATCTTGAATTATTAAAAGAATTTGCTGAGAGAATTGAAAACAGGATCAAAGGTGTTGAACATGTTAGTGATGTTGTAAATTCAGTTAAAACCGGCAAGCCCGAAGCTCATATCGTCCTTGATAAAGATAAAGCCTTTAAATATGGTCTTACCACATATCAAATTGCTTCGACTATTAAAACTGCAACAATTGGTACACGAGCTGGAATTTTCCGTAAAGCAGGTGAAGAAACCGATATCCTGGTTAAGCTGGATGAAGAATCATCTAATAGCTTTGAAGATATTATGCATATTGTCTTGATCTCGCCAATGGGATTTTCCATTCCACTGAATCAGGTTGCACATATTGAATATGAGGAAGGTCCTCGTGTGATCAGTCACGAAAAACAAACCAGAAAAGTAACCGTATCGGCAAATGTCTTCGGAACACATGATATGGGTGGTGTTGCAACTGATGTTCAGGCAGAGATATCTGATATAGTAGAAGATTTCCCACCTGGATATTTTGTTGATATTGGCGGTGCTTATAAAGATATGAAGGAAGCATTTAAAACACTTTCTCTGGCTTTACTTCTGGCAATTATACTGATTTATATCGTAATGGCTTCTCAGTTTGAATCTTTACGTCAGCCTTTTATTGTTATGTTCACGATGCCGCTGGCTGTTATTGGCGTTATGCTCATTTTGGGAATTACAGGAACTACACTCTCAGTTGTAAGTTTTGTGGGAGGGATTATCCTTGCAGGTATAGTGGTTAATAATGGAATTGTGCTTATTGACCATATAAATCAGTTAAGACTTAAAGGTATGGAAAAAAGGGATGCGATAATTCAAGCAGGTAAAGACAGATTGCGTCCAATTCTGATCACGGCAATTACAACCATGACGGGAATGCTGCCGATGGCATTAAGTACCAGTGAAGGTGCAGAGTTGAAAGCTCCAATGGCACTCACTGTTATAGGTGGATTGATCAGCGCGACCTTCCTTACTCTTATATTCCTACCGGTAATTTACAGTTTAATAGCCAGGAAGAAAGTTGGAATTGAAGAGTAATTACTGAAGATAATATAATATTAAAGCTCCCGATTTCGGGAGCTTTTTCTTTTTAAGCAGGTCGTATCATTTTGATGCGAACGAAATATTAAGTTTCAATCTACAAGATTGAACCAGCAATGGTTTTTACTTTTTTTATCATTTAATAGTTCCTACAGGACAATCTGAAGGTCTCATTTTGTTCCAAGCAATAATTAGTTCTCCTTTATTATTCTTGTGCCATTTTTTTATATTCTTGAACCACTTTTTTAGATTTCCATCAGGATAGAGAGGAGATGCATCATCAATGCGAAAACTATTTCCCTGTCCATTATATTTAACATGAAAATGTGGAGGAGGATGTTCATCAGCGTATATATACATTTTCAAATTACCCATAGTCCCGACATTAGCTTTTTCAAAATGTACAAGTTCACAGCCATCATCTCGTTCTTCTTGTAACTCAATTATGTATCCACTACCCATTTCTGCTTCTAATTCTAGTAGAGACTCTGATTGAAATTCTATCTTCCAAATCATAGTTGGTATCCTTTTCTTCTCTTATATTTCTTAAATCATCCTTTACTTCATTCCCAGTTTCTTGCCGTTCCTCATCATCTCGAATGCATTTTAAGCAGGTCGTATCATTTTGAAGCGACCTAAATGTTTCGGTTCAATCTACAAAATTGAACCAGCCAAAGTATTTCGTTGCCTAATTCTTTGATGTGTTCAACGTAGTTTCTACCAACACAAACGATTTTGGAAGGAGTAATCTCTCCATTTTCTACATAGACTGTATTCATGTTTCATCTTCTGAAGATTACTTTATTTGAAAGTTGTAATTTGCTCTAAATTAAATTTTGAAATTTCTGGAACTTCTGCATTATCGTCAGGATAACCTGTAACGACGATCAGGAAAGGTCGTTCAAAATCGGGACGCAGCAGGATCTTATTCAAAAAACGCATTGGGCTGGGTGTGTGCGTAAGGGTGGCTAAACCGGAGAAATGCAGAGCTGTTATCAACATACCAGTGGCAATACCAACTGATTCAACTGGATAATAGGTTTTGTGTTTCTTTCCCTGCTCATCGAGAATGTGATTCTTCATAAATACTGCTATCAAGCAGGGAGCTTTTTCCAGAAAGGGTTTATTCTTATCCGTGGCAAAAGGTTTTAGAGTCTGCAGCCATTCATCTGAAGCACGATTGTTATAAAATTCCTGTTCTTCTTTTTCAGCTGCTCTTCGGATTTCTTTTTTGATAACCGGATCTGTGATCACTACGAAATGCCAGGGTTGCAGATTTGCTCCGTTCGGTGCTGTTCCAGCGGTCAGGATTGCGTTATTTATCACTTCTTCAGGAACGGAACGATTCGAGAAATTCCGCACAGTTCTACGTTTTTTCATTTGCTCCAGAAATAGATTAGAAGCAGCAATCATTTCTTCTTCTGTTTTTTCTTTGAAGGCGAGTGGTTTAAATTTCTTATTCATTTTTCCTTCTATATAAAATTTTATAACTAAATTTCATTATTAATCAAATCTCAATGTCAATACCTGAACTGGCTTATAGGATTTCCGATGACAATCGAGGACACCGAATTTATCAAGAGCTGCAATGTGTTCTTTAGTAGGATAACCTTTATTCTGCTTGAAATTGTACTGTGGGAATTGCTCATGAATTTTGTACATAATTCTATCTCGTGTTACCTTTGCTATAATGGATGCGGCAGCAATTGAAGCTATTTTAGCATCACCTTTCACAATTGCCTTAGAAAATCCAATTAACTTTTTGGGAATTTTATTTCCATCGATCAGGCAAATATCCGGTTTTACTTTGAGTGATAAAACCGCTTCTTCCATTCCAAATAAAGTAGCTTGCAGGATATTTATCTCATCAATTATCTCTGGTGAGATTACTTTCACTTCCCAGCAAATGGCTTCTTCCGTAATTATATCGTAAAGCTTTTCCCGCTTTTTCTCACTTAGTTTCTTAGAATCGTTAAGTCCTGGAATTTCCTTATTTATGTCCAGAATGACTGCGGCAGCTACAACCGGTCCTGCCAACGGGCCGCGACCTGCTTCATCAATCCCGGCAATAATACCGAATTCTTTAGCATAACGTTTTTCATTTTTATATAATGGCATTATTTTTCCAGAATAAAGAATAACCGTGAAAAGTTCGATTCTAGTATCTTTGGATTATGATCCATGAGATTATCTTTAGAGCCAATTCGGTAAATTCCCTTAAGTTTAAGATCTGTTGTTCTAATATGATCTAATAATTCATTAACGGCAAATATCTTTTGTTTATGTGTTTCATTATATTTAGTGTATTGAAATCCTTTCTTTTTAAAAATTGTTAGATTTGTTACTTGAGTATGATTTGAAGCTTCGAAATCACTTTGATGGATAAAAGTATCCCCGTTGATTTGCTCGATATTAATGAATCCATCAAAATTACTTTCACAATTTTTTGGGGTTGTAATATCAAATACGAAAAGCCCTTTATCAACGAGTGTATTATGAACATTATTAAGCAAAATCTCTACTTCGTTCAGATTTTTTAAATAATTTAAGCTGTCAAAAAGCAAAAGGGCAAGATCATATTTATATTTTGGAAGTTTATCTGTCATTTTCTGCAATCTAAGATTTGGGAGAAATGGCTTACTGGCGGCTATTTTAAGCATTTCTGCTGAAATATCAGAAGCATCAACCTGTAGTCCTTTTTTAACGAGCAGAGAAGAAATATTTGCTGTTCCACAAGCAAGTTCCAAGATTCTGTGAGGGCTCTTCTTACATGTTTTATTGTATTGAGATAAAATAAACTCTACCCAATCTTCATAACCAACATGTTTCATATAATTATCATAATATTCAGCAAAAATTTCATAATTATTGTTTGAAATTTTTTCTGGTTTGGAAATCATTTTCTCCGCAAATTTTATTGCCTGTAGAAGACTTTTTTCAGAGGCGATTTCTTTGCCAGCAATATCGTAAGCAGTGCCATGATCTACTGAAGTGCGGATAAATGGCAGACCAAGTGTAACGTTTACTCCCTCTTCAGCTGAGATCATTTTAAATGGTATTAATCCTTGATCGTGATAAGCAGAAATTATCATATCATAGGAAGTTGCTTTTGTTGCAAAGAAAGTATCTGCAGGGAAAGGACCATCAATGTAAATATTTTCTTCTTTTAATTCCTTTAGAACTGAAGTAATAAATTGATCATCATTCCCAAAAGCTCCATTTTCTCCAGCATGAGGATTTACTGCCAGCATGGCAATTTTTGGATTATCTATCATTTTATTTGTTTCTTGATGGATTAATCGGAATTTAGGTTTTAGAGATTCTGATGTAAGATACTTTGAAACTTCAGAAACAGCAATATGGGTGGATAAAAGTGTTAGATTAAAATATGGACCCCAAAAAGACATGACCACGTTTTTTGTATTAGAGCTTGAAGCAAAGAACTCTGTGTGCCCAATAAAATCAGAATGAGTGTAACGAATTGCATCTTTACTTACAGGTGCTGTTACAACAGCCGTTAGGTGTCCTGAATTGAGATCTTCAACACATCGAGAAAGAATCTTATAAGCTGTTTTTCCACTTTGGGAAGTTGGCTTTCCTATTTCAATATTCTTACTGTCAATTTCAATCCAATAAATAATTTCCGGTGAAGTAGCTTCCATAACATTACTAATTTTCACAACCGGATTACCATCATTGAATAAATCTAGTTTGCCATAGACAATGAAAATTATATCTTTTCTTAACTTTAAAAATCTAATAGCTTTGGAAGTAATTTCTGGTCCTATTCCAGCTGGATCACCTGTTGTAATTGCTATTTTCTTCATATTTCACCTCTTACCTCAAATCTACATTTATATAAATTCTCAAAAAAAACACTCAATTTGTCAATTTATTTGTTGTCATAAAAATATTAAATAATAATTTAGCAAAGCAAAGAAATTAATAATTTAAGATTCTGCGTCTAATAAAGGGGAAATTATGAATAGAAATCCTGTTGTAGCGGGTAGTTTTTATCCGGGAGATTCAAGTGTTTTAAAAAAACAGATCAACGATTATTTCAAGAATGCAATTATTAAAGATAATCAAAGAGATGTATTGGGTGTGATATCACCACATGCGGGATATGTGTATTCAGGACAATGT
>Ga0307992_1000507_pt1 | contig 24786 bp, 23 predicted proteins | sample EllFjometagen133_FD_203162 | JGI IMG/M metagenome (GOLD analysis project Ga0307992, IMG submission 203162) | Marine microbial communities from Ellis Fjord, Antarctic Ocean - #133 | ecosystem: Environmental > Aquatic > Marine > Unclassified | place: Southern Ocean | collected 2014-10-08
TGATTTACATTATCAGTTTTAACTAAATAAATATCAACAAAACTATCTCTTAGAGTATGAAACGATATTTCACCAATTTTTTTGATAAACAAAATATTTATTTTTTCGTTTAGAATATTTTTTGCTGTTAATAATCCGGCTCTTTTTTCTTTTTTTATGTAAATATTTTTTTTAGTATAAAATGAAACAATTTTTTTATTCTTCATAGTAATAAATAAAAAATATTTTGCTCTACCAAAATGATCAATTATTTTTGAGTCTAAACCATAATCATCACTAATAGGTATTAATATCTTAATCAAATCAGATTTAAAAGGCTCAACATGAATTGACAAAGAATCAATTTTAGAAAATTTCTTTTTGATTTTATTCTCAATTAAATTAGAAATTTCATGAGCTCTTCTAACATCTATATTACCCATTATCTTAATACTAACCTCACCGAAAACGAAAAGACCTGATTGTCTTAATTTAAGAACGCTCACCTCTTTAACATTTTCTATTTTTAAAATAGTTTTTTTAACATTTTTTTCCAATTCTTCGTCAAGGCCAGCATCCATAAGAGCATAAACAGCTATTTTAGCATTTTGATATCCAATTTTAACAATCATCAAGGATAAACCTATTCCAATAATGCTTTCTATATATCCAATATTAAAATAAGATAATAAAATACCTCCAAAAATAACCAAAGATGAAATAACATCTATTATCGATTCTTGAGCATTTGCAATAAGGCTTTGTGAACCGATCTCCTTACCAACTTTATTTTCATAATATGCTATAAAATAAGAAACCAAAGAAGAAATAAGAGGAATAGCTAGTGCTATCATGGGCAAACTCAACGAAGGAGTTTCAAAAAATTTACTATAACTTTCTGTAAAAATCTCATAAGCTGCAATAAAAATAAATAAAGATGCGATTAAAGTAGCAAAATTTTCTGCTTTATAATAACCATAAGGAAATTTTTCATTGTATTTTTTTTGAGAAATTTTCAAACCAAACCATGAAGAAAGTATAGCAACTACATCAACTGCGCTATGAATACCATCAGCAATAAGCAATATACTTCCTGATAATACACCAACTAAACCTTTAACTATTGCCAAAATAATAGTTGCAATTGTTGCAAACTGAGCCGTTTTTTGTCCTTTTTTTAAAATATTTTCCTTATTAGACATATTTATTTATTATTTTAATAATATTTTTTTCTTTAATTGGTTTACCAGTTGAATATTTTAAAATAATATTTTTTGAATATGGCACCTCAGCAATTATTTCACTATTAAATTCTTTAGCTAAATTATTAATTTCTTGCTTGTTTCCGACGTCTGCACGATTTATTATAATACTTGCAGTAATATTTATTTTTTTTAATAACTGTAAAATTAATTTAAGATCATGGGCACCCAAAGGAGTCGGTTCAGTAACTGCAAAAACTTTATCACATATTTCCAAAGCTGCTATAACCGGACAATGCAATCCAGCAGCAGTATCAACTATAATATAATCATAATTATTTTTCTTTTGCTCAATAATTTTATTTAATGCGTTTACTATAAATTCAGAAACTGGCTCATTAGCCTTTAACTCACCAGATAAAAGATCTATGTTATAATTTGATCCAATATATATTTCCCCAATCTCTTTTTTGTCCCAACTGATAGCCCCGTTAGGACACTTTGCAACACAAGCTCCGCAACCATTGCATTGTTCTTTTGTAAAAATAGGATTCTTACCTTTGATTGCTACTGTTGCTTTAGTTTTACAAACCGTACCACACAATCCACATTGAACACATTTATGAAAATCCCATTTAGGAATTCTTTGTTCCACCTTTTCGAATAAATTTCTTTTTATATTTAAAAGCAAATGGTCATTGGGGCAATCTACATCAGCATCTACTAAAAAAACCTTGTGTTTTTTGGATAAACCATAAGCAATAGAGGTAGCTATAGTTGACTTACCTGTCCCGCCCTTTCCTCCTGTTATCCCAATGATTTTCATAATTTATTTATTAATAATAAATATTTTTTTATCTTTTTTTTCAAGCGATTGAACCTCCTTAATCATTTGCAATATATCCTCTTTAATCTTATTTAAAGTTTTTAAAATATTTTTTTCTCGAGAAATCACTGGAACAAATTTCTTTCTCATTCTCATTATATTGGGGCCCATCACAAAAGCTACCAAGATAGAAACATCCTGCAAAATACCGGAAATACCTTTAGCTTTCTTAATATCGCCATGCTCTTCCTCATCTTCAGAACCGTTATTAACCTTCTTTATAAATTTAATATCTTGACTCTCTGAATTATATTCGTATATTAAAAAATATTTAGAATCGCCAAAATGATTATCAGTAAAATTCTTTTCATCGTCAGTACCACAGGCAATTTTTACTTTCATAAATTTTTATTTATTATTTCTTATTATAACACATGCATTATGAATACAATTAATATCATTGTCTTTACAATACTTAATTGCTTTATCGCTTTCACTTCCTGGTTGCATCCAAACTTTATTTATTTTTAATTTTTTTATTTCTTTTAAAACTCTTTCTGTAATTTTAGGTGGAACCACAAAAATAGCAACATCTATTTTATAATTAATATCTAATATGCTTTTATATGTTTTTAAACCTAAAATTTCTTTTTCTTTTGGGTTTATAGGTACAACCTCATATTTAGATTCTTTAAAATCCTTCAAAACTTTGTAGCCATATTTTTGCTTGTCATTAGAGGCACCGATAACAGCATAAATATAATTTTTATTTATCATTTTAAAAAAATTAATGTCCGCAAGAATTATCTAATTTTTTCAAATTATCAAAATTATCTAAAACTTCTTTCACAATTTTATATGGACCGGCTTTTATTTCTATATTATTTTCTGCAAATAAATTTATTGCTCGCATACCCATGTCCTCAGCAAAAACAATTGTAGGATTCATACTTTCAACAATTTGATCAACCGGAGATTTATCCGGGCTACTATGATCTAAATTATTTTTTATAATTTTTAATTCTTTGCTATTAAAATCATAAAGACCAAAATAAGGAGCATGTCCAAAATGAAGAGAAATTTCTGAATTTATACCATTATCATTCAATAACGGTATAAACAATCTTTGATTTTGATTATTTTTTTTCATATTAATAAAATTTATTTAATTTAATTTTAATTTATACTATTGATATACCTATCAATTGCTTCTTTTATAGAACCTGAATCTTTTATAATCTCAATCCCCAATTGATCTAATATGCTTTTAGATTTTGGACCAACATCATATATAAGTACAATATCAGCACCTAACTTACTAACCTGCTCAGCAGCAGCTATACCAGCACCGCTACTCTGCATACCTCCCTCATTTTTTACTGCTTTAAAATTTGATATTGTCCCATTTTTTATCTCAACTAATACAAAATATTTACACCTACCAAAACGAGAATCAATTTCTGATTCTAAATTTTCACCAACTGAAGGAATACAAACTTTTATAATATTTTTTTTATTCATACTTTTTTTTGATAAACATTGATATTAAAAATAATACTGCACTAGAAATAATAATTAAAATACCAGCTGATAAATTAGTAAACTTAAAAATAATCAAACCAATAATTGGAGCTAAAACTCCAAAAACTAAAGATAAAATTTTATATAATTTATTCGAATTTGATAAATTTCTTGCAGTAGCGGTCGGAATTGCCACTAGGGCAGCCGTAAGTAATGCACCGACCAATTTCACACCCAAGGCAACCACTATTGCAATTAAAACTAAATAAACTAAATTATATTTTTTTATATTTATTCCTTCTATCTTAGCTAAATCTTCTGACACATTAATTAACATCATTTTAGAAAAAATAACTTTAGTTATTACTACAACAACAATACACAATAAAACAGTAATAAATGTTTCTTGCCAACTTATACTCGTAATATTTCCCACTAAAGCAGCTTCAGCTTGTTCTATGGGTAAAAACAAAAATCCAATAGCTACTCCACTAGAAAAAACTATTGCTGTTAAAGCTTCTGTTGGTAAATTTGTTTTTAATTCTAATAACCATATCAAAAATATTCCCAAAAGAATAAATGAAAAAGCCCCCAAGGAAGTATTAAAACCATAAACCAAGGCCAAGGCAACACCTGGTAACGCTAAATGACCAAGAGGGCCAGCAGCTAACGCCATTCTTTTCTGCAACATTAAAGCCCCTATATACCCCGCAGCTCCACCGATAAAAACACCACTTATCAAACTTAACAAAAATTGTTTTGTCATATTTTAATGATTGTGTTTATAAAATTTAATCGGCATATCATAAATTTCCTCCAACATCTCCGGAAGCAAAACTTCTTTCGGACTTGAATGGCAAATATTATTCTTACTTACACACAAAACATCAGTAGAGTATTTATAAACTATATTAAGATCATGAGTAATTAAAATAATTGTTATTTTTTTTTCTTCCCATATTTTATATAACAAATCATAAATGGTTTTTTCTCCTCCCATATCTACACCAGTCGTTGGTTCGTCAAATAACAATACATTAGGCTCATTAGCCAGTGCCCAAACCATGAGCATTCTCTGAAATTGTCCACCTGATAAATTTCCTATTAATTTTTTCAAAATATCATTATTTAACCCAACCAATTTTAATAATTCAGCTATTTTATCATCATTTATATTTTTTAAACATAAAAACTCTTTTACAGTTAAGGGCATATCTTTTACCTTTAAATGGGTTAAACTTTGAGGCAAATATCCAATTTTAACCTTTTTATCCCAATTAATTTCACCTTCATATTGAGAGATCAAGCCAAGTAAACTTCTTAAAAGAACTGTTTTTCCTGACCCATTTGGACCAACAATAGTTAAAAATTCTCCTTTATTAATTTTAAAACTTAAATTATTAATAACTTTTTCATTATCAAATTTAACTATTAAATTTTTTACTTCCAAAACATTACTCACAATTTAAATTTATTTTTTTAAAATAATTAATACAAAAATATTTTTTGAATAAAAAATAAAAAATATTTTTCATTAATTTATTATACCACTTTTGTATTATTAATAATAATAGCTATTTATCTTCCAAAACTTCTATAGTCAATCTCACCTTTCTTTTCATACCAACCTTTGGAACAAAAGATTCTATTAAATCACCAAAGGTTTTTTCTTTATCTTCAAAACCAACATGTATATATTTTTTATTACCCAACTCCTCTATTCTATTAAATAAATTTCCCTTTATTATCTTTTTCATAGATAAATATTAATTAATTTTAATAATATTCACAGGGCACACCTCTGAAGCATTTTTTAAACACTCAGCACTATCGTCTATCACGATTGCCTTACCATTTACCATTTTAATACCACTTGGACAAGTTGTCGCACAAACACCGCAACCAATACATTTATCTTGATCTATTTTTACTTTCATATTTTTTTATTATTAAATTATTATTTTAATTTATTAATAATCCTAATGGCTTTTCCTTCAACTAGGGCTTCAGCTATTTTTTTATATGCAGAAGAAAGTATTCTCTGTAAGGTTGCAGATGATGTATGCATTTTTTTAGCACAATCTTTTTGATCAAAATTTTTAATATTTTTTAACCTAATTGCTTCTAATTCTTCCTCTTTTAACTCTATGGACTCTAAAACTGACATTGGTATTCCTTGAGGTTTAAAATATCTTACCTTAGGATCAAAATTTATTTTTCTCCTTAAATATGGCCTACCTTTTCCTCTTCCCATAATTTTATTAATAATAATCTACAAACCCAAAAAGACTTACAAAATAAGTCTTTTACGGGTTTAAAGACCAGATTAATTATTTCTATTATCATTAATTCTGTTACCTATATTTCTTCCAAGACCCATACCACGCCCCATACCTCTACCTCTTCCAAAAACTCTACTTTTAACTTGTGATGAAACTGCAGGAGAACAATTTCCCAATCCTCTTCCAGTTCTGGATCCTTTTCCCTCTGGTCCTGTTCCATTTTCATTTGGCATATTTATCACCTCGTTTCTAGAGATAAATAAGAAAAAATATTAAAAATTATTTATTCTCATTTTCTATTTATGAGTATATACCCATATTTATATTTTGTCAAATATTTTTAATAAAATAATTTAATTATCAATTTTCATAAAAAAAATTCCGCTAATAACAGCAAAAAATTAAAAAATATGAAATACCAAAATTTAATCCAGCCTTTCCACTAAAGCCATTATTTCTTTGGCATGTTTTTCTATAATTTTAGGATTACAAAAATTTTTAGAAAATTCTGCTAATTTATTCATAACATTTAAAATATCTTGTTTAAATGAACTTTTATTTTGTTGAAAAATTATAGAATTACAAACATTAATTACTCTACAATAATTAATGTTTCTACTTTTTTATAATCTATACATCCTCCCACCTCGTAGATTAATTTTGACTCACCAACTCTATCAGCTTTTAACAATTCATAAGTTATAATCTCAGCGTTACCGTTCATTCCGACATGAGAGCTATTTTTAATCGCTTTTTTAACTTTTTTAGAAGTTAAAATAATTGAGTTGTTAGAAATTTCTTGATTTATGTAGTCGCCAAAATAAAAACAACCTGCCTGAACTACGCTAAAAACATCGCCCTCTTTCTTTTTAGAAAATGCAATATGAACAAAATAATCACCTTTATTTACTGTGCACACATTATCATAAGAACAATCTTTATATGGAAAATCATCATTTTCATAAGCTCTTAAATATTCATAAGTAAACGATATCCTCCCTCCAAACATCATCCAATTTAAAAAAAACAAAACAACGATAAATGATAAAACAAAATAAAAAAATATAAATATTTTTTTAGAACGACTTTTTATTTGTTTATTTCCTTCTTTCATATTTTTATATTTTAATTATGCCTTTTCGAATCGATCACCAGTCGTGCCAAAAGATAAGAAATCGTCGATTCTGCTCCCTGATTAAGATTGATCTGCCGCTCTCCTAACCCATCATAACAACCTCCAGTAAATTGGGAATAAACGACTTGATTAAGCAGATTATTACCCAGAAACCAATTAAAGGCCTGGTTCATTTTATCCAAATAAAAAGCATCACCACTTAAATCATACATTGTCCGAAGAGCATGGACTAACGCTGAAACCTCTTCGGGTTGTTGGTCATAAAGTTTTTTCTCGCCACCACGGAGATACCAGCCACTCTGCCCGACTGGCACACAGATATCGCCCTCGAAAGACTGATTGATCAAGAAATCCAGCGCGGCTTTGCCGGCAACCCAATAGGCTTTCCGACCAGTCGCCTTGAATGCCGACAATAAGGCTTCGGGCAAAATGGCGTTGGAATAAGATAATAATTGCTCGAACCATTGCCAATCATCGGCGGAATTGCTATTAAATAAATCCAAAAGAAAATCAGCATAGCTAGTTAGCTGCGTAATTATTTTTTTATTTGGTTCAGCGGCCTGCCAAATCGCGAGCGCCTTGATATGGAAAGCGACGGCGCGAGGCGAAGTCACTAAGTCATATTTATCCCATTGTCTATTTAACAGAGCACGAGCGCGTTTTTTTAATTCCGCCGGTAATTTACTAAAGGAAGCAACCGCCAGAGCCCACAAAGTACGGGATTCGGAATCTGCTAAATTTTCTTCCTGATTACGACGGCTATCCGCTTGACGATCCGTAGTAAAATAATTAAAGAATTTCCCTTGACTATTGGACGCCAACTCCAAAAAACTCAAATAAATATTCGCTAACCTCTTTGTGGTAGTACTACCTTGGAGCTCGTCATACCAACAAGCCACGATCAAGGCGCGAGCGTTATCATCAAGCGTATATCCCCATTGTGGATCCGGCTGATCTAAAACCGCGAACTGGTAGATACCAAAGTCGTCCGTCAGGCGGGAAAGATGCCCTAGCTTAATAATCGGTAGACTTTTTTCTTTTTTAGCTAATTCCGGTGCTATTTCTATAAATTCACGCATATAAGCAAGGGTAACATTCGACCAGGTCATGCCACGTGTCCTAAAATAAGCTGTCCGGCCCATTTCAGCTAAGCGCTCCGGATTACTGAATAAATCTAAAACCGCGCGTCCGATGCCAGCGCTATCTTGAAAACCGGCCAATAGCACGCCCACTTCTGGGGTAATTATTTCCTGCGCCTGCTTGAAGGGCGTAGAAATTATTGGCCGACCGGTACCCAAGGCGTAAGTCAGCGTTCCTGATACGGCCTGATCCGGATTCTGTGACAACGCTAAATAAATATCAGTCGCCTGTAAAAATTTTAATAATTCGTCGATTTTCAAATACTCATTATAAAAAATCACATGGTCAGACACGCCTAGCCGTATCGCCTGAGCAATCAACTGATCGCGATACACCTCTCCTTCCTGCCACAAGACTACCGGATGAGTCGCTCCGATAACCAAAAAAACGATAGTCGGATCGGCGACAATCAGCTGCGGAAGAGCGGCGATAGCGTTTTCAATTCCCTTATCGCGGCTTAATAATCCGAAAGTCGATAATACTTTCCGACCAGTGAAACCGAGAGCCTGCTTAGCGACTGACCCATCAATATAAGGCATAGGGTGCAGACCGTGCGGGATAATCTTAATCTTTTTCGATGGCGCGCCGTAAACTGTTTCGAGTAGCTTCTTCGATATATTGATCATGACAATCAAACGATCAGCGCGACTGATTATTTTTTCAACAACCTTTTTTACCATCGCGTTCGGATTAGGCAGGATGGAATGGAAAGTGACGGCAACGGGTTTTTTTAGTTCCGCCAAAAAAATCAGGATATTCTTACCGTAATCCGCTCCAAAAATACCAAATTCATGCTGAATAGACACCAGTTCAACTTCCGGCATCTTATTCAATTTCTTGGCGGCGGCTAAATAGTCGGCCGGCTTATTTTCCAAAATTTGAAGAATTACTTTTTTAGGATAGTCATAAGTCTGTAATAAATCCGAATTCATGGCCACGACTTTAGTTTCTTCGCTAGTAACGAACAGCTGGTCGAAACTATTGATCAGATCATTCGTGAAAGTGGCAATACCACATTCTCGCGGTGGATAAGTCGTCAAAAAAACGATCCACATTTTATTAGGAGATTGTATTTTAGGAGTTAATTCTTTTTCTACAATGGCCGCTTGTTTGAGTTCAGATAAAAGTTCTTTCAACGATCCGGTGGACAAACAAACATAGCGGTCAGACGCTCCATAATAGACATAGAGAGTGTCTTTCGATACAAAACCGCCGGTCGGAAAAACGATGTCGGAACAGTTTTCCGTCTCATATGATGTTTCTGGGGACAAAATATCATAAGGCAACTTAGCAATAAGACGAGTCGGATCGTTAAGATCAAATAAAGCGACCCGTACGGAATATATCGGTTTATTCAGCTCGGTTTCCTTTTCCACATGATGATAAATTACTAGCCAGCCGTCAGGAGTTTCAATTGGTGGTAAACCCGGACCGATCTTGGTCTCGGAAGAATGAGACAGACTAATTAAGAGGCGATGATCAACCCAGCTACTAAGATCTTCTGACGAGGCAATCCAAATACTGGGGATATCCGGCAAATCTTTTACATCGCAAGGCAAACCTTCATTGACATATTTTTCGTATGGCCCCTTAAACCACTCCCTAGCCCAGCGATTCGGACGATGAAGCATGAAGTAGCGACCATTTATCTTACGTGGAAACAAAACAATATCTTTGTTGTCGGAATTAGGAGGCGAGATAACGCCTAAATTTTTATAAGTTAAAAAATCACGGGTTTTAAGAAGAGCCGTCGAAGTTTCGAGTGGCAGGAAACGGTCGATTGATCGACCGTTATTCATGATGCGCTGCGCGACCGCGACATAAGTAACATAATAATCATTACCAATCTTTGTAATGCGCGGATCTTCTGTCGCCCATTTATCAAAAAATTCCTTCGGTCCAAAAACCGGCTCTTTTGAAACGCGCGTAAAATTAACGCCGTCGCGACTTTTAGCTAAACCAAGACGAGAAATATAAGCTTTTCTCTCGCCAACAGCGCGATAAAGCATGTATATTTCTTCCCCGACTTTAGCGATACCGGGATTGAAAACACCACCCCGTTCCCAAGCTAAATTATCATCTGGACGAAGGATCGGTCCGGCTTTGTGACGCTGTAATTTAAACATAAGGGTTAAATTCGTCTATATTTATTTTCATAGCAAATAATATCATCTTCTTTAAATTAGCCGAACGCTATTTCTAAGATTTCTAAACCATCAGGGCTGGCGATTAAACGATGTTTGATGCCGATAGGCAATATCAGCTCATCACCGCTTACAATCTTTTGCACCCGATTATCGATTACCGCTTTCCCGCTGCCGGAAATTACGCGCCAAAACTTTGAGTGCTACATATGGCTCTGAAGACTAAGCTGCTCTTGTGGACAAATAACTATAATCTTAACGGTCACCGACGTATTCTGACAAAACTGTCGAAAACAACCCCAAGACCACTCCACTTTTAGCTTTAAAAGTTCAACTATTCCCTAATTGAGCGAACCAATTTTTTTGGAATTAATTATAAATTTTAATTAATTTATAATATAGACAAAGATGATGAACCGTTTAATATAGCTTTTTTGGACTTATCCCAAAAATTAAATAACATCATTTTATTTATCCATAATTATTTAATTATACCTTAAAAAACAATATTTTAAAAATATAATTATTTTTTAATTACTTTTGAATTTAAAATTTTAAAACACTCGGATTTTCGCTTAGATAAAAAAACAGGATTTTTAACCCTGCTCCCCGTACCTTTACAGATTAGAACTTGTTTTTTGGGATAGACTGCTCGCATACACTGACAGCTTCCGAGCTTTTTTTGCTAAAAATAGCTATTCATTTTCTGAATATTAATAATTTAAATTAAATCAAAAAGCTAACTAAATATACTAGCTAGCTTTTAATACATTTGTGATTAAATTTTATTCTGTTCCCTCTACATCCCCCACTTCAATTTTCCTAATATCATCTGCTGTTGCCCCAAGACTTCTTGCTTTCATTATTTCATACATACTATCTTCTGTACCACCATACCATCTTTTTCCATCTTTTATATACCATATTTCACCGTGAGAATTAGGTCCTGATACTTGTAACAACATTTTTCCTTCCAATCTATTAATCAAACTTTGATTATAATTATATTTTTTATCACTTACTGGGTCATAACCATTTCCCAGCTCCTCTTTATCATTGTATCCATCACCGTCTGTATCACTATTATTTGGATCGGAACCAAGTGCAGATTCTAATCTATCTGGCAAACCATCGCCATCGCTATCTTTTAGATTATACAACTCATCAGGAACACCGACTGGTATTTTTTGAATATCTTCATAAGTGATGCCTGTGGCTAATTTTGAGCCGATACTTAAAGCAGAGGCGCCATTCTCAAAATAATATCTATTTTTTGAAGCAGGATCTACATACCAAAGTCTTCCGTGATTCTCAACATCTAAAAACATAGTTCCAGAATATTTATCAGCAAATTTTTGGTCTAAAATAGTTAATTTCTTTTCTAATTCTATTACTTGCTTTTCAAGGACTGATATTTGTCTTTGGAGCTTTAAAACAAATTGGTTTGTATCGTTTGTACTTAGATTTGTATTATTATCTTCTTTTGTCACAAAATCTACTACTCTAGATTCGCCTAATAAATCAGCTCCTCCATTATCCAAATAATACTTCATTAATTCCACATAATACTTAGTATTACTTTTTAAGTTATCAATATGTACATTGCTTGTAAAAACCTTTTCTGCTTCTTCACCAAATTCAACATCAGTTGCATTCCAAGTACTATTTTTAAGCTCATTTTCAGTTATTGCCAATCTGTATTTACCAAAACATCTTGATCCTTTTGATTCCCAATATATATCAACCGAATTAGAATCAGTATTCATAACTTTAGAATTTGTAATTTTATACTCTTTCACATAATCTTCAGTATTGCTTTCATCATCAATATCTAAATAATCATTATTTTGATTGATAATATTACCATCATCCAAATCGGCTTGTATATTTATTGTTTTTCTAAATTGATTGTTGGTTTCGTTTAACTCTGCTATTTCATTTGCATAATCAATTTCAGCTTCTAAGACAATATTTCCTTGTTTAATAAATTCTCCTGCATAATGTTCTCTATATCTATTATTGCCAACTAACGGTTGGCTGTTATCAGGATAGATGGGTTGAGTTATTAAATTACCATTATTTTCCATCTTTAAAAAATTGCCATATTCGTTAAAATTGTTTTTTGTTTTTATCTCCCCGATATATGGAGCTGCTGATAGATTTTTATATATTACAATCAAATTCACATATCCAATATCAACTATTTCTTGACCAATTTTCTGCTCTACAATAATATCATCAATTACTAAATCCGGCTTCATCTCTATAGAAAAACTTAAATCTTTTTGTATATTACCAATATTTACATCTTTTGAAATAAAAGAAAATACTTCATAATAATAAACATTGCCCTGTTCAAGTTCATCTAATATAAATTCGTGCTCATATTCACAATCTCCATAAGTTAATTCTTTTTCCTTTTTACTTGATAATATTTCATCATCTACGCCGTAAGACACCCCATTATAACAAGTTGCATTTCCTGGTGTCTTCCATTTTATTTTTACTGAATTTGTTGATAAATTTTCAACACTTAAATCAGATATACTAATAACCTCTTCATCCTTTCCAGAAATAAATGAATATTGTTCCGATATCGCATAAGGGTCGCTACATTCAACCGTATAAAAATATTCTGTATTATATTCTAAATCATACAACTGAACCCAAGTAGAAGGAGCACTTTTTTCAATCACATCGCCACCACTTTTCCAATATTTAACAGAGCAATTTGCTTCAGCACTAGTTGACCATTCAATAGTTGCTTCATTTCTAATAACCGAATGAGTTTTTATTTCAGATATATTGAATTGATTTGAATACAAACTACTATCAATGGTTATTGTTTTGTTAAAAACATTATTACCTTCATTTATTTCATCAATCTTGTTATTAGGATCAATCTCAATTTTTATATCATATTCACCATCTTCCAAGGGTTGATAAGCTAAATCCCTTAAAAATATTTCTAATTCAGCTGTCTCATTGCTTCCAAGACTTCCATTTGAATTTTTTACACCATTAGTAACCTCACCAATTCCTTCAATTTTATACTCAAAAGAATCAGTAAAATTTACTGAGGAATTATTTTTAATAAATAAAGATATAATACTACCACCTGAAGTTAGTCTGATATCACTAACTTCTAAATCTGGCTTCTCTATCACAATAATATCTGAAATAATTGCCAAATCCAGATAATTAATTATCTGCTTATTGTTTGAGTCAGGTGTCGTACTTAAATTATATTGCGAATCCCAGTTTTCACTATCTTCAGTTTCCAACCAATGATTTTGCAATAATTGTACATCGGTAGCATCTACTATTCCATCATCGTTAAAATCATAATCACTAATACTATCTGAAATAATTGTCAAATCCAGATAATTAATTGTCTGCTTATTACTTGAATCAGGTGTCGTGCTTAAATTATATTGCGAATCCCAATTTTCATCATCTTCAGTTTCCAACCAATGATTTTGCAATAATCGAACATCGGTAGTATCTACTATTCCATCATCGTTAAAATCATAATCACTAGCAATATTAGCAGATGCATAGAAATTATTTTTTAAAGTTACACCATAAATAGTAATAACCAATAACATTAAGTAAATAATGCTTTTTTTATAAACTTTTTTTTCGATCATAATTTTTTTTTAGATTAGTAATAAAGATAATAAATATTATATCAATATTAGACTAATGAATATTTTTTTAATCATATTTTTATATTATAATTATACCATAAAAAAAAATATTAACATACTTTGTCAAACTAAAAATTTTACCCCTTCTCTTGTTATCTTAGAACATATAATTTACTTACTAACTTTAAACAAAAAAAAACTAAAAGGTTCTAATTCATAACGACAATGGTAACAAAAAACAACGCCAATCTTAGTGTTGTTCATAGTAGCTCCACGTACCTTTACGGATTAGAACCTGTTTATTAGAATAAAAAAAGAGGTTATCCAAAAATAACCTCCTATAAAATTCTTCTTTATATCACTTTATGTCACTTTGAATAATATTCTTCAAAATTTTAAGTGCAAATTCTTCATTATCATATTCCACTTCAAATTTATTCCCCCTATAAGCGATTATAACTCCCTCTTTATTTAAATATTGAAGTTTCATCTTTCTAGCTAACTCTTGATTTATATTACAAATAACTATTTTCATTTCCACCTCTATTTTTAAAATTAATTAGTTAATTACAATATCAAATAAAATATTAAACTTATTAATATAATATAGCAAGAATAAAAAATTATAGCACGAGACTATAGTTTTTGTCGGATAGTTGCTCCGAACGCTGAACGAAATCCGAACTTTTTTATTACACAAAATATAATAAAATAACAGAAAACCAATTTTTTAATTGTAAAGTTTTTTTGAAAAAATTGTTTAATATTTTGCATTTGAAGTCAACTTTTTAACTTTCTCTAAATCAAGTTTATTAGGCAAATTCTAATTCCGATTTGTGGTATAAAAAATTAATCCGGCTTTAGCCAATTACAAAGCATTCTTTTTACTTCAGTTTTTCGAGAGATCATAAACGTGGCAATCTTTTTTTCGTCATGGTTAAAAAAGAATTCCATTAACACGGGCTTAGTTATAAAAGAAAATGTGCATAAGCCAAAAATATTAACAAATAAATCTTCTAATTTAAATGGGATGACCTTACCAGCTTTTACCTCATTTGCAATCTGGACTGTTAATTTTTCAAAATTTAAATCACGTTCTTTTAAAAAATTGATAATCCATTTTGGCTCACGAGTTAATTCCCATGATATAAAAGAAGGAACCATCGGATGCTTAATAATCAAATCAATGTACGTATCAACAAACATTTCAACTTTAACCATCAAAGGCATACTCTCGTCATCTATAAGGGAAGACACAGTAGGCGCTATTTTGCTTTTCAAGTTATTAAGAACTTTTTTTAATAGTTGATTTTTACTCCTAAAATAATAATTTAAGGATGTACGATTAATTCCGGCTTCTAGAGCAATTTGCCCCATAGTAGCAGAATCAACACCATGTTTAAGGAAAATATTATTAGCGGCTTTAATTATCTTTGCTTCAATTTTAGTTGTATCGTTATTTATTGTGACCATATAGTTTATTGTTAGAATTTGACATAGGTGTTTGACAACAGTGTCAAATAGAAATATTATTATAATAACATACTAGCATATTTTGTCCATATTAGAAAAAGCCCTGTGAAACCAACAAAAAAATACCCTTAAAAACCTACCTTTTATTTACTCATAAAGAATAATTTTCTAAATAACTTTCTCTAAAAAGTAATTTATAATTAATATTAACAAATATGAAATTTATAAAAAATAAAAAAATCATTAGAACAGTTATAGTAGTTATTATCATAATCACTATTATTACATTGTTCGCTTTAAAAAAAGATGACGTTTCGGCTTACACCACTACTCCAGTAATAATGGGCAATATTACTCAAACCATCAGTGAAACGGGAACAATAAAGGCTGCTAATGAATTAGATTTGAATTTTTTAAATTCAGGCAAAGTGGCGGTTATCAACCATGAAGTAGGAGAGGTTATAAAAACGGGTACAGTTCTCTCTGAACTTGATTTCGGAAGCTTACTTAATAAAAAAGATGAAGCCCAGGCCAGCCTTGACTTCGCTCGAGGAAATTACGCCAAACTACTTGCCGGTTCCACAAACGAAGATATCGCTATTGTAAAAGCTTCAGTCAGCCAAGCGCTAGTCAAACACGAGGCAGCCTTAAAAGAGCTTGAAAATACTAAAGAAACAAACCGGATAAAAATCGAGCAAGCAGAACGAACCTTAAGCGATCTTGAATCGAGCAATAGTATATATACCACTCCCGTAGGGCAATCCGTTAAAACTACCCACCAACATACTATAGATAAAGCTAATGCCACAGCCTTAACAATTATTAAAAATAAAATCACCTTAACTAAAACTTCCCTAGATCTAATTAAGAACACACTTGAGCATGAGGAAGGTGAGGATTTAATCTCTATCATAGATCCTTCCATGAAGAATTTAACTAATACTTATTACAAAAAAGCTCTTAAATTAATTCCATCCGTCGAAGCTAACTATCTTAATGCTAACAATAGTAAACAGAATCAAGATGTCTTAAATAGCCTAAATGAAGTTTACAATCTATTAGAAATTGTTTTTAACTCTCTAGACTATTGTTTTACTGCTCTAGAAAAAAGCGTTACATCCTCATCATTCACACAAACAACTCTTGATACGTTAAAAGCATCCATAAATTTAGAACAAACCACAATTTCAACTGCAATGTCTAGTATTCAAGGCTCTTCGCATACATTAGAGAGCGCTATTCTTTCCTATAGTAACGCACTAACTTCAGCTCGTGATTTTTTAACTACAGTCGAGGCTAATGAAATGCAACAAATAACACTCGCCGAATCAAAAGTAAACACAAGTCTAGAAAACTGGAAAACTGCCAAGGCTCAGTTAAACCGAACTACGGCTCAGGCTTCGAGCCATGATAAATATTTAGCACTCGCAAGAATCCGTCAATCCGAAGCCGTCTTAAATAGCATAAACCGTCAAATCGATGACTCAATTATAAAAGCTCCAATCGATGGTACGATAACAAGCGTAAATTATAAAGTCGGAGAGCAAGTTAGTTCTTCTGGCAAATCGATGATAACTATGCTTGGCGAAGATAATTTTGAAATCGAAGTGTTAATTTCCGAAAGTGATATTGCTAAAGTTAAAAAAAATGATTTAACGGAAATCTCCCTTGACGCCTACGGTGATAATATAAAATTTCAAGGTAAAGTATTATTTATAGAACCGGCTGAAACGATTATCCAAAATGTAGTTTATTATAAAGTAATCATTATCTTCGAACCAGAGGGACAAAGCCTTAAATCAGGTATGACCGCTAACGTGTTTTTAGCTAATGGCGGAAAAAATAATGTTCTACTTATCCCCTCTCAAGCAATTATAGATAACCCTGGTAACGGCAAAATAGTTAAAGTGCTTAAAGAGAATAAAATAATCGAAAAACAAATAAGCGTCGGTATTAAGGGTGATAATGGTTTAATAGAAATTATTTCTGGACTAGAAGAGAATGAAAATGTAATTACATCAAATTAATATATAATTATTTATCTAAGAAATAAGCTAAAACCAAGATAAACATATGATGAATTCATTTTTAAACAATATTCGTGAAAAAATAAAATATTTGCGGACATTTTTTTCGACTGAAAAAATTAGCAATTTCATCTTCAACAATAAAAAGACGATTATCGCTACAGTTATTTTTCTCAATCTTTTTGCCTTAAGTTCATTTTTTCTGCAGTTTGGTTTTTCCGTCGACTATCTTGATTTTTTTTCGAAAGACAATCCTAAACTAGTTGAATACAATCGAATGAATGATCTATATGACACAGGTGAAAGTATTATTATGCTTATAGAGGCAGATGATTCTTTACTGGCAGAAAAACATCTCTACGATGTTCTAGAACTACAAGAAAATATTAAAAATATTGATGGAATTTTATACTTACAAGGCTATCTGCCAAACGAGATTCGAAATGGCTCCCATGTGTTAAAAGTTAACAAAAAGTTTATTTCTCGCCATGCAAATGATAAAAGCGATGAAAAAAATGATAAACTGCTTCAAAATTATATTCGAAAAAGAAAAGGAGCACAATTATCTAATGATGAAACTACAGGTATTTTAACAATCATGCTCGAAGCTAACGCAGATCCTTTTATAACTGTCAAAGCGTTGGAAGAACAACTAATAAGCAAAAGTGGTTTAAATCTCTCTCTTTCGGGTAATCTAATTGTCCAAAGAGTGATGAAAAGGTACTTTATGGTCATAATAATGTTACTACCTCCGGCTGCCATTTTCTTAATAATATCGATATTTTATATTGCCCTCAGAAGTCGCCTACTAGCCATCTTTGCTCTCATCCCCGCTGGTATTTCTGCTCTCTGGATGCTCGGGACTATTCTGTGGAGCGGACAAGAATTAACCATGCTCACCGTTATTTCTCCAATCTTTATAGTCACAATGGGTTCTGCAAATGGACTCCACTTTATATCACACTTTAAAGATGCATTCCAAAAATTAAATAATTACCAAGAGGCCCTAACGGCAACCTATAAAGAAGTTACTATACCCATTATTCTAACAACATTAACAACTGTTGCAGGCTTCATGTCTCTTGCATGGACAGATCTAGTGGCTATGCAGCAAATGGCGATATTTGTCTCACTTGGCATTTTGTACGCCGGAATTCTAGCACTCATATTTTTACCGGCGCTCCTTTTAACTACAAAACCAAATATCCCTCCAAGCTCGAAGCAAGGCAAACAAAAAATATTAACTTTTGTAATGTCTTGGTGCTTTAAACAAAAAAAATCTGTTATTATCGCATTTAGTGCTCTCACCATCATCTCAGTTTTATTCATGACACAAATTTCTGTTGTATCAGACCAAATGGCTTTCTTTAAAGATGATTCACAAATCGCAATTTCAGCCGAAACAATTAAAGATAAATTTGGCGGTTCAGTACCTTTTATCGCAGAAGTTGACGCTCCCCGAGGACTCCTCTCTCTCGCTAATAATGAATATAGAGACGATATCTTAGATATTGAACGTGATCTCGAACGAATGCCGGGCATACAAAGCGCTATATCCCTTTTCGACATCACCGATCAAGCTACTAATATACCAAACGAACAACCATTTTCTAAAAATGTTCTTATAAAAAATGCCCTGTACATGTTTGAACGAGAGTACGGTGAAAAAAATCTACTAAGCTGGTACACGAAAGATAGTGTAAAACTCCTCCTAAAAACAGAGGATTATGACGATATAAATTTCAAACAACTAGAGAGCTACGTGAAAGAAACACCCGAGATACGCGCTCTAACAGGCCTACCAATTATCTTTAATGAACTTAGCAGGCTAATAGTCTGGAGCCAAATAAGTAGTCTAGGCTTAGCTTTCTTTCTAATATTCTTTATGTTGTATATAGTGTTCCGATCCACACGAACAGCATCAGCTGCTCTAGTTCCAATAGCAATAACAATCACAGCAATTATGGGTATGCTCTCGGTTACTGGCTTTGGAATTAATATCGCTACTGCGATGCTTTCAGCAATTGCTGTTGGAGTAGGTGTTGATTACGCAATCCATCTGGTCTCTGCAATTTCTTTTTACAAAAAAAAGGGACTAAGTGAAAGCGAGGCATCAAAAAAAGCAGTCGCCTCTACTAGTGTCCCTATTCTTGCAAATGCCTTCGGTCTCGCCATTGGCCTGTCTGTATTTTATTTTTCACCTCTTAAAATTCATTCAGAAATTGCATCAGTAATGTGGGTGGCAATGGTATTATCATCAACGTCTGCTCTTTTACTAATCCCCTTGTTTTTCGTAAAAGAAAAATAATTAAAGTCCGCCTAAGCGACTTAATAAATAACGAGTGTTAAATATGTAACTTCAAAACAAAAAATAACAGCTAATTTTAGCTGTTATTTTAATAGCTCCCCCTACTGAACGTGTTTAGAACTTTTAATTGGGAAATTATGAAGACAAATTTAAATCAATCCAATTTAAAAATATATCTTTAATTTCAGATAAATGCTTTTCTTCTTTAAATGTATGCTCAGAACCTTCTATAACATGAATTTCTTTTTTTCCAGGCAATTTATTATATAACATTTCTTGATGTTCCAAAGGTGTGCTTTCATCCAAGCTTCCTACAATCAATAATACTGGCATAGTTAATTTATCAACATTTTCTAATAAATCATATTTTAATCTATCCTCTATATGCGAAGTCTTCAGTTTTACTCCCTTTTTTTCTTGTATCCACCCTCGCTCTTTCATTTCATTCCAATTTTTATATTTAGGCAATTCAAAACTTAGTTTACCTGAAACAACTGTTGAAGTAGGAGCAACGGCTTTTACTTTATCAGAATAATTCTCAGCGTACAAAGCAGTGGTTATTCCTCCAAGACTATGTCCTGCAAGCCAAAATGGTTCTTTGTACTAATCTTGACTTTTTGCCCATTCAATAACATCTTCTAAGTCTTCATAATAATTAGTTACTGTGGCATCAGCATAATCACCATCACTTTCACCTAAAGTATTAGTAGTATCGAATCTTACCACTGTAAAACCCTTATCCTTAAAAGCTTCTGCGTATATTGCAACGTGAGGCTGTTCTTTAAAACCACTTAATCCATGAGCAATAAATGCTAAGCCTTTAGAATTTTTGTTAATCTCAACTAATACTACAACATTTTGATTTTTTCGATTTTTTATAGTTATTTTTTGCATATGCTATATATTTTATTTATTACTTATTTAGTTTATCATAAAAATATAAAAGTTCCGAAGTGGCAAGGGGGTATAAAAAAATTTCGCCTAACATTAGGCGAAATTTAGTAGCTCCACGTACCTATACAGATTAGAACTTGTTTTTTGGGATAGACTACTCCCCTTTGCCTCTCTTCTTCAAACTTATTTTACTGAGAACAATGTTTCTGTTCCTTTGCAATGTCTGACTTTAATTTGCACAATAGGCTAGGGTATAATTTTTTAGCCTCATCTGTTTGTATACGATTTGGAAACTTACTATTCCACAAATTATACATATTCATCCATTTATCGGTTTTATATTTTTCTTTTAAATGATTTATATCTAATTTACTTAATCCATCAGAGTCAACTATGACAGCCTCGTCCTCTTGACTAGCTTTATGTTTATCAACCGCTTTTACCAATCTTAATATAGTTTTTATATCAATATAAGAATAATCTAATTTTTTTAATACTTCTTTAATAAATATTTCGGAGTTTTTATTTGCTTGTGGTTCAAACTTAAGTAATTTTTTGAAAGTTAATTTTTCTTTATCAACAACATCTCGCCAACCAATATCATGAATATAGGTCGACGTTAGTAATAACAATAAATCATCTCTATCTACTCCTAATATTTCCGTCCATTTAGCCACGCGTTTTGCGTGTTCCCAGTCGCCCGGGCGACATCTTAGAATATGCGGTTTAATTTTTTTTACAAATTGTTTTTTATTCATAAATAAATTATAACATAAGCTCGAAGTCTGAACAGGGGTAAAAAAAGATGACCCCAAAACAAAAATCGTTCTGGGGTCATAAAAAAATTTGGAACTTTTCCAATGACTTTTTTTTGCCATAAGTGATAACTTATGACTTTTTCAAAAGCCAAAAGGGTGGTAACCCCTGCGAGCCTAATATAAATGGCCAATCGGGATCTGTCCGACGGAACCTAAGCTCAACTGAAACACATCTGTTGTCCGTTAAATTTGGTGCTGTCGGTAATAGAATACCACACAATAATACCTCCTTCATTTAAGAGTTCAACGCACAATCCTAAAAGAACGGATTAAATATATACTAACAAATCATTATATAAATGTCAATCAAATGTAATTAGTATTATAAGGGGTAAATCTTACATTTCGATATTAACGTTTTTTAAATATCACATAAATAAAAAAAACGCTTGTGCACTTTCTTTATGCTTGCTCCCGGGGTCGGATTCGAACCGACAAAAATGGAATAAACCATTTCCTCTAAAGTCAGGTAAATAACTACTTTACCGAATAAAATCAACCCTATTACTACTTTTCATATATTACCAAGCATTACTAATTTTAATTATCTTTAATCACTTTTTTGTCACAATAGTGTCACAATTTTGTGTCACTTAGCAATACAGAGGAAGTGATTAAAATGATTTATATACCGACATCTGCTGTTGACATTCTTTCGTCAAAATATTTTTTTTATATCAATTATAAGAATCTACTAGATTATCTTCATTTTTATCATAAAAACAAGAAGGATTATATCTATACCAACAATATTGTCGCTGGTCTCCTTGCCCATAATTAGACACATTAACAGATGTTGGATTTCCCCTCGTTTCAACCACCATAAAAATACTCATTCCTATCCATATTTTACCATCTGCGATTTTTTCACAATCCTCTCTTTGCCATTCAGAATGATTTTTACAAATTTGACCTGCCTTAGTTTTTTCCCATTCGGCAAATTCTTTTACTTTTCTTTCTTCTTCAGCTATAATTTTATCTTTCTCTTCATTCTTTATTCTTTCTAGCTCGGCTATTTCTTCAAGAGTAAATATTCTTATAATAGTTAATGTTTTTTTTATTACCTTATCTTTGTTAAGGAAAATAATTTTAAATTCATTTTTTTCTTCTGGAAGTTCAACAATATATGAAAAATAACCTTTATTTTTTGGGACTATTTTATTATTAATTTTAACAACTGTTTTTTCAGGCCTTACTTCTCCTTTAATAATTATATTATCAGCTTGAATAGAAAAAAAGTTTTTTGGTTCTAAGGAAATAATTTCAGGTTCTCTAGCAAAAGATAAATTATCATAAGCATAACCAAAATCATCATATGACAAAAGAAACATCCACAAGCCTAATAATATTGTTACTATGCTAATTAAAAATAATCCCTTGTAACTTGGCTTTTTTTTCATATTTATAAATTTTATAAAACATTTTAATTTTATTAATCGTTTATTATATTCTATAATAAACGATTAATAATACAACCAATAATTCAGACCTAGTAGCTTTAATTGAATCTATCAAATTAAATCCGAAAACTCAAAAGTAACTTTCTTATTCTGCTTCTTTTATCTCGCCTATTTCTACTTTTCTTAAATCATTATTAGTAATTCCAAGTCCAAGCTCTCTCATAATAGTATAAGCGGCAGCACCATCCTTTAAATAATGTGCGTTACCATCTATATCAATATAATATGCCTCTCCGTGCTCTTCTACTTGCAAAAATATTTTACCACTATGTTTTTTTGCAAATTCCTTATCGTTCATAACTCTTTCTAAGTCTTTATTGGTAATTCCAACACTTAAATATCTCATAATACCATATGCTTTATCTCCGTTAGCCATATAGTATTTATTATTACCTTTAGGATTTACATACCAAGCCTCTCCATGCTCTTCTACTTGAAGCAAAATTCTTCCGCTTACTCTTTTTGATAAATTAATATCTATTTCCGACATCGCTTCTTTCTCTTTTTTAATCGTTTCCTCAATTATATAATTAACATCATTTGTTATGTCAAGCTTTATACCCAAAACTTTAACACCCTCCTCCGCCTTTTCAGCCTCATCACTAGCAGATGCTGATAATATAATTGTATCTTGAACTGAACTTGATATATTTCCAGCTGTATCTTTAAATTTTACATAAACTGTTTTGACTCCATTTTCACCAGTTAATAACCATGACTTAGTAACGCTATAGTCTTCCCAACTTCCTCCGCTAAAAGTGGAATTATTACTTATTGCCATTTGTATATTAGAAGAATCGCTAGCAGATAAAGTTAGAGTAACAGTTTTACTGGTTGTGGTCGCCGCTTCGCTATTAATAATAACTGAAACATTGGTTGGAGCTGAAGTATCAGCAGATGAACTACCGCCTCCTCCACCACCACTAGGTGGTTGAGCAATTGAAAAAGTAATTTCATAATCATCAATATTTGCGTTATCTAAACCATCCTCACATTTAACATAGTAAGAATAAGAATTCCCGTCAGTTAAACCGGTGATTAAAGTTGAATGAGTTGTTGAGCCAGTAGTGTCAAAAATACCTGTCATTATTCCAAAATCAACATCAGTTGTAATAGCATAACGGCAAACCGCATCTTCATCGGTTATTAAAGATAAAGTCGCCTGGGTAACGCCTGAAGTAAGTTCTCCGATTGGCAAACCGTTATCGCGAACTGGTGGCAAAGTATCCTCATTAACATTTACTGTCCTCGTTACTTCATCTGCAGGATTGCCAGCCACGTCCGAGACATTATAAGTTATGATATGGGTACCTGTAGCAGTGTTATCTATTGGTAAGCCGGTTATCACAATACTACTAGTAATATTATCGTCTACATTATCAATTGCTGTCGCTCCTTCGTCAGTATAATTATCACCTATATAAATATCTATAGTGCTGGAACTAATTAATGTAATTACTGGAGGGGTTACATCAGGACCTACATTAACAATTCTTATAACTTCGTCCGCCGGATTGCCATTATCGTCAACTGCATTATAAGTAACTTGATAAGTTCCCTCTGTATCTATGTCTACATTACTTACTGTAATAATCTGGTCTGAAATATCCCCGTCATAATTATCGTTAACGGTTGCTCCTGCATCATTATATTCATATCCAATTTCTACATTAACTGGATTGTCACCTGTTAAGCTAATAACTGGAGCAGTTGTATCTTCTACTAAAACAGTTCTTGAAACAGTAGGAGCATCGTTGTTTGACGAGTCTGAAACATTATATTCTAGAATGTAATTACCAACTGTAGCATTATCAACGCTACCAGTTACTGCTACATTATCCGATATGTCACCATCAACATTATCAATGGCAGCATAACCTGGCTCAACATATGGAGTATTTACTTCAATATTCATAGGATTGTCTCC